>JAEEGL012859803.1_pt1 | contig 37670 bp, 29 predicted proteins | sample 9134231 | NCBI WGS metagenome assembly JAEEGL01 (sample SAMN16246548, study PRJNA631951) | gut metagenome | biome: gut microbiome; feature: rumen; material: fiber-attached | host: Bos | place: Iran: Karaj | collected 2018-10 | reverse complement strand
GCAACCGTAGCAAAGAAGGCTACCACCGCTAAGAAGGCACCTGCTAAGAAGGCAACCGTAGCAAAGAAAGCTACCACCGCTAAGAAGGCACCTGCTAAGAAGGCAACCGTAGCAAAGAAAGCTACCGCTAAGAAGGCACCTGCTAAGAAGGCTCCCGCTAAGAAGGCAGCTAAATAATCTATCTGACATTTAATAAAGGATCCCGGAGTTCAACAGAGCTCCGGGATTTTTTGTTTTGTATTTTTTTATAGCGCGCTGTATAATTCAAAGTGAAATGATGTCTTCATATAAGAGATGAATACAAGGATGTATTGATTATAGTAAAGGAGGTACGTATGAGTTCTATCGGTGGAGTCAGTCAGGGTAGCGGATATCAATCACTTTACGGAAAAATATCCAGCGGCAAACAGCTTCAGAGTGCAGCGGACGGTGCGGCCGAGCTTGCTATCTCCGAGAAGATGAATGCCCAGGTCACAGGCTTGGAACAGGGAGCGAAAAATGTTTCCTCAGGAATAGATGCGATCAAGATCCAGGACAGTGCACTCGGAGAAGTTACGGATTATCTCCAGAGGATCAGAGAACTTGCACTCGCAGCTTCCAATTCTTTTACCGTAAATGATTCCGACAAAGCTATCTATCAGAAAGAGATCGATCAGCTTAAAGAAGGAATACAGAACGTTGCAAGTGTAACCACTTATAATGAGAAGAATCTTCTCGACGGAAGTACCGGTGATCTGAACATCGCTTCCGACGGTAACGGAAGCACCGTTACCATCAAGGGTGCGAATTCAACTCTTGAAGCTCTCGGGATTAAAGATTTTGATGTTACCGGAGACTTCGATCTTAAGGACATCGATAAGGCACTTGAAAAAGTATCTTCCATGAGAAGTGATGCCGGAGCAAAGCAGAATTCTCTCGAGCATCTTTACAACATCAATCAGACTACCGCTTATAATGTAACTGCTTCCCAGTCGAGACTTGAAGATCTGGATGTTGAGAAAGCAGTAGGTAACCTCGATAAACAAAGACTTCTCGATACCATTTCCGTTATGATGCAGAAGAAACGTGAAGAGGAAGAGGAAGACAAAGCAAACCGGCTATTTAATTAAATGAGAAAGGAGGACCGGATATGCCAGATATTAATATAACCAAAACCATTTATGTAGATACTGAGCCCGTAACCCCGGTTAACAAACCGTCCTCCATTCGCGAAAATGCAGGACAGACAGTTAATCCGGTTGAACAAAAAACTGAAATTTCTCCCGCGATAGAAAATGTCGTTTCTGTTTCCGAAGACGGTGATACCGTACAGGCAAAACCCGAAAGTTATGACAGACTTGCCGACGGTTTTGTTTTCAACAAGACCAAAGAAACCGCTCAGACTTCCGATGATGACAAGGAAGTTAAAGGAGCTCTCGAAAGAGAACAGGATGTCGCACAAGCTCAGGCCGAAAGAAACGCTTCCGTAAAAGAAGAACAGAAGGAAGAAAGGATCAGGGAACAGATCCGTGCAGCTCAGGAAAAAGCCGATGAGGCAAAAGAAATCCTGAAGGATCAGATCAGAGAAAAGGATGCCGATACAAGAGCAGCCGACAGAAAAGCACAGACCGAGATCAATTACACTTCCTTATCCGATTCCGAACTTGAAAGAATGTATCTGACCGGACAGATTTCCAGTTCGGCATATAATCAGGAAATCGAATCCCGTAAGGATGAAGAGGATAATGCCAAGCGTGAAAATGCGGAGCTGAGTACTGCAGGGGTTCAGGCACAGGCAGGACTTGATGCAAACGAAAGTCTCAGGCGTAATGTTACCGCAGAAAATTTCGGGGCGGGATATGAGACGAAAGAAGAGCAGGAACTTGCAAGAGAAGCACTCTTCGGTAAGGAAGCTCAGGATAAATCAACTTCAAACGCAGCTTTTGAAATTAACTTAACCAACTGATCAAATAAACCCTGTGCAGGGAATCTGCACAGGGTCTTTTTTTATCTCCACTTTCTGAAATATTTGATCATCGAGCTCACATGCATTCTGAAAAGTTTAAGACTTTTGTGTGATCCCTGCCCCCAGAGATGTATTACCGAAGCATCGGGACAATACATGAGAGTCGATACCGAATTGACTCTTCGGCAAAGATCTGCATCTTCCATATACAGGAAAAATCTCTCATCAAATCCGTGTAATTTCTTAAACAGATCGGTTTTGATCAGAAGAAAACTTCCCTGAACGAAAGGAACTTTAAACGGTTTGGTATAATCCATGTCCTGCATGGTGTGCTTAGCTTTTCTTTTCTTGAACATTCCTTTCAGGAACATTCTGATGAACATATCAAAAGGAGTGGGATCAAGACGGTAAGCTTTGATCATTTCTCCGGTCTCATCAAGTATCTTCGGAGCAACCATTCCGGCTTCACTTTTTTCAAGGAAAGATATGAGAGGAGTGAAGACATCTTCCTTCAGAATGATATCGGGATTTACGATCGCATGATACCCGGAATCAATCAGGTCGAGAACTTTGTTGTGACCTGCGCCGAATCCGGTGTTTTTTTCCTGTTTGATATATTCGACATCATCGAATTTCGAAAGAGAAGATTTCAGATTGTTTTCTTTATCACTGTTATCGATGATATAGATTGTCTTCGCAATTAAAGAAGGGGTGTGCTCTTCGATCGATGAGACCGCATTAAGCACATCCTCTTCATCATTAAATGCTACGATTGAAACAGTTAAATCCTTCATTCTTATGAAGCACCCTGGCCTTTGAAGACAACCATGATGGTTTTAAAGAGAATTCTCAGATCCATGCTGAGATTCCAGTTTGCTATATACTGTGTATCGAGTGCGACTACTTCTTCGAAATTGGTAATGTCGCTTCGACCGCTTACCTGCCACATGCCTGTGATGCCGGGTTTGATACCGAGTCTTGCTCTGTGGTGTGCCTGATAGAGCTCGAATTCATCTTCCGTCGGAGGTCTTGTTCCGACAAGACTCATTTCACCTTTTAATACATTCCAAAACTGAGGAAGCTCATCAATGGAATACTTTCTCATAAAACGTCCGATGGGGGTAACTCTGGGATCGTGATCGACTTTGAACATGTTTCCGTCGATCTTATTCTGATCCATTAGTTCTTTCTTACGCTCTTCGGCATCCTTATACATGGAACGGAATTTGTACAGATTAAAACGTCTTCCGTTTCTGCCGACTCTGGGCTGTTTGAAGAAGATGGGGCCCGGAGACTGAATCTTGATAATGGGCGCGAAGATTATGAATGCTATAAACATCAGTATAAGTCCCACAATGGAACCGACGATATCCATGCATCTCTTAATGAACATCTGTCTGGGAGTCGCCATGTTGATGCTGGTGGTAAGAACGGTATATCCGGCATAGGTCTCGATGACTTTGTTTTCGGAGATACCGGAACTTCTCATCAGTTTGAAATGAACGGTAACGCCCATCTCAAGAAGCTCTCTTGCGAGCTGTTCGTTATCGGTCAGATTGTTTCCGTTAATGAAGACTTCGTCAACGACATTTGTCCTGATGTAATCGAGGAAGTCGTCAGCGTTTGCTACAACGGGAACTTCTCTTATGACATCGCCCTTACGGTTCTTATCCATAATAACGATGCCTTTTATTACGTATGTTCTGTAAGGATCGTGCTCGAAATTGATGATGCACCTTTCAACGGCTTCATCATTGGTGAGCAGGATCATGATCGTATTCTTTTTCTGACCCTGAATGGTTTTTCTGACGGTGGATTTCCAGACAATCCTTGCGATGTAGCAGATGGGGATCGCAAGGATCCAGGTAAGACCGATTACTGTACGGGAATATGCTTCCCAGAGCTTACTGGCTGATATGTAGAGGACTATGGAAAGTGCTACGAGAGAGCAGCTGCTGAGAGCTTTTTTGAATTCCTCGACCCTGTCTCTTCTTAATATATTCTTGTAGGGCTCGGAAAAAAAGATAACGCAAATTTGCAGAAGTATCATTATGATGCCCAGACCCTTGTAACTGCCTACGGCATAGGGGAGCTCGATACTTCTGAATTTGATTATATATGCGAGAGAATAAGCAATCTGGATGCAGAGGATATCCAATACCGTAAAGTCCAGATGCTTAAGCCAACTTCTTTTTTGCTTCTTGTACATAAACAAAACTCCAAATTATGTACCGTATTTTCTATGATTATACTATTTTTATCAGACAATTCCTATTTAAATATTGATTAAATATCCCTCAGATTTTGCCTGAAAACCGTAAATCTGCTAGTATATAGCCGTCATTATAAAAAAATTGACGTTAAAATGATAGTTCTTACATTAATTAAAAAGGGGAGGTTGCATCCGGTATATCAATTATTGCCGTATAATTGGTAATTTTTGTCAAAAGGGGTAGAATTTTGCCCGATTGTTGTAACAGATATACTAGTATGCTAAAATTGGAAACATGAATGATACGATTAAATTAGTAATAATTATCGTGGTAGGGCTTACATTGTGGCTGGTTCTTCGTTACATAACACGAAAGCAGAAAAAGCTGCATGTACGCTTTGTCTGCAATCTTCTCAAGACGCTGAATATTGTGGCTTGTCTGATTGCTATCCTTAATATATATCTCGACATTAACAAAGCTATCACCGCCGTTCTGACAGGAGGAGGACTTATCCTTGCGATCCTTTCCTTCGCGGCTCAGAAAGCTCTCAATAATACCATATCCGGAATATCGATTTCTTTTTCGAGACCTTTTAATCTCGGGGATAAGATCAAGGTGCTCAGCGGAAGTACCATTATTGCGGAAGGTACCGTAAGTGATATCACACTTCGTCATACCGTTGTTATGACTTACGACGGACAGGAGTGCATCATTCCCAACGGCACCATGAACGAGAGCATGATCATTAATGTAAGTTCCAGAGACAGGGTGGGTAACTTCCTGGAGGTTACCGTCGGATATGATGACGATCTTGATCTTGCTATCGAGATAGTTGAGAAGACCGTAAGATCCGCACCCAAGGTTCTTGATTGTACCAAACCTCTTATCTGCAGATTTGATGCGGACGGTCCCGTTATCAAGACGACTGTATGGACATCTAATGTAGCAGAGAATTTTGTTGCCTGCGGACATATCAGAAAGAAGCTTGTTTCGGAGTTTAAGGCAAACGGAATCACCATTCCTTATCAGACTGTGACCGTCAACAAAGACTGATAAATACGGGATTCTTTGGATTGTTGACAGACAGTCAACAAACAGATTCAGGATTTTGGATCCCTGAGCGCAGCACCAAACTGCGTTTGCGGATCGGATCATATAGCAGCATGTGTAGGAAATGACTATAGGTCAATTTAAGGAGACATAATATCATGGAAATGACTCTCAGATGGTACGGTAAAGCTTATGATACCGTAAAGTTATGGCAGATCAGACAGATTCCCGGAGTGAAGGGAGTAATCACCACACTCTATAACAAGCAGGCCGGTGAACTTTGGACCGAGGACGAGATTATTTCTCTTAAGAATGATGTTGCTTCAGAGAATATGCATATCGCCGGAATCGAGTCAGTCAACATATCGGATGATATCAAGACTGCGGGTAGCAAGAGAGACGAGCATATCGACAATTACATCAAGACTCTTGAGAATCTCGGAAAACAGGACATCCATATGGTATGTTACAACTTCATGCCTGTTTTCGACTGGACCAGATCTGAGCTTGCAAGAGAAAGACATGACAAGTCAACCGTACTTGCATATTCCCAGGCAGCGATAGATGCCATCGATCCCGCTAACATGTTTGATTCCATTAAGGATCAGATGAACGGAACCGTAATGCCCGGATGGGAACCCGAAAGACTCGTTAAGATCAAAGAGCTTTTCGAGATGTACAAGGATATCAATGAGGATAAGCTTTTCGATAATCTTGTTTACTTCCTTAAGGCAATCATGCCCGTATGTGACAAGTACGACATCAACATGGCAATTCATCCCGATGATCCCGCTTGGAGCGTATTCGGACTTCCCAGGATCATCAACAATAAAGCAAACATCGAAAAGATGCTTAAGGCAGTTGATAACGTTCATAACGGACTTACTTTCTGCTCGGGCTCTTTCGGAACAAATCCCGAGAACGATCTTCCCGATATGATCAGATCTTTCGCAGGAAGAGTTCACTTCGCACATGTAAGAAATCTTCAGTTCAATACCTTCTGCCGTGAGGACGGAAGTGCTGTTAAGGCTTGGACCGGACAGGATATTCCCGTAGGTCAGCCCGATTTCGAAGAGGCAGCACATCTTTCCGCAGACGGAAGCTTTGATATGTACGAGATCGTAAAGGCTCTTTATGAGTCAGGATTTGACGGACCTATCCGCCCCGACCACGGAAGAATGATCTGGGGTGAAGAGGCAATGCCCGGATACGGCCTCTATGACAGAGCACTCGGCGCAGCATATATCAACGGTCTTTGGGAAGCAATTGATAAAATACACGGAGGCGTAAGATGAAGCTTTCACTTAACGGAATTGCAAACGCTGCAGAATGGGAGAAGGCAGGATACCATCTTCCCGCATATGACATCGCAGAAGTAACCGAAAATACCAATAAGGCACCTGAGTGGGTACACTTCGGCGCAGGTAATATTTTCAGAGCATATCATGCAAGACTTGCTCAGGAACTTATCGAGAAAGGTCTTATGAAGACCGGCATCGTAGTTGCCGAGGGCTTTGACTATGAGATCATCGACAAGGCTTACAAGCCTTATGATAATCTCTCGATCCTTGCAATTCTCAAGGCAGACGGCAAGGTTGATAAGAATGTCATCGCATCCGTAACCGCTTCGGTTAAGCTTGATACCGAAGTTAAGGATGATTTCGATTACCTCAGAAAAGCATTCGAAAATAAATCACTTCAGCTTGCTACCTTCACCATCACCGAGAAGGGTTATTCCCTTAAGGGAAATGACGGAGAGTACACCAAGGCTGTTTCAACCGATATGGAGAACGGCCCCGAAAAGCCCGTAAGCTACATCGGAAAAGTTGTATCTCTTCTCTATGCGAGATATCAGGCAGGCAAGTATCCCATCGCAATGGTAAGCACCGATAACTGTTCACACAACGGACAGAAGCTTCACGATGCGATCTATGAGTTCGCTGCAAAGTGGGCTGAGAACGGAAAAGCAGATAAGGGATTTGTTGATTATATCGAGGATAAGAAGAGTGTTTCTTTCCCCTGGTCAATGATCGATAAGATCACTCCCAGACCCGATGATTCCGTAAAGGATATGATCGCATCTGACGGCGTTGAGAATCCCGAGCCCGTTGTTACCGGATTCCATACATACGTGGCTCCCTTCGTAAATGCAGAAGAGAGCGAGTATCTTGTTATTGAAGATGATTTCCCCAACGGAAGACCCGTGCTTGAAAAGGCAGGTGTCATCTTCACCGATCGCGATACCGTTAATAATGTTGAGAGAATGAAGGTTACAACCTGCCTTAATCCTCTTCATACTTCACTTGCTGTTTACGGATGTCTTCTCGGATACACCAGAATCTCCGAAGAGATGAAGGATGAGGATCTCCTCAAGCTCATCGATACCGTAGGTTACAAAGAGGGACTTCCCGTTGTTACCGATCCCGGAGTTATCAATCCCAAGGATTTCATCGATACTGTTGTAGGAAAGAGACTTCCCAATCCTTTCATGCCCGATACTCCTCAGAGAATCGCGTGTGATACTTCACAGAAGCTCCCCATCAGATTTGGTGAGACCATCAAATCATATATCGCAGATGCTTCACGCAATGCTGCAGATCTTAATGCCATTCCTCTTGTTCTTGCAGGATGGCTCAGATATGCAAAGGGCATCGATGATAAGGGCGAGAAGTTTGAGTGCAGCCCCGATCCCATGCTTTCCAAGATTCAGGAGATGATCTCTTCACTTGAGTTTGGAACCGAGCTTGACGAAGCTAAGACCGCAGAGGTTCTTCATCCCATTCTTACCGATGAAGTTATCTTTGCAACCGACCTTGAAAAAGCAGGTCTTGCTGACAAGGTTGTTAAGTATTTTGTATCAGAAATGGCATGTCCCGGAGCAGTCAGAAAGACTCTCCACGAAGCTTTATAAGAGGTGTTTATATGAGCAAGCTCGTGCTCCCCAGACTTTTATCCGACGGAGTTGTTTTTCAGAAAGATAAGCCCATTCATGTATGGGGCTTTGCCGAAGCCGGCATTAAAGTTGAGTGCACACTCATTAATGCAGATGATTCCGTAGCTGCTTCTGCTAAGTGCAACGCGGATGATAACGGACGTTTTAATATGACTCTTCCTGCTTTTGAAGCAGGAAGAGTTTTTGCCTTGAAAATAAAGGATGCTGACGGAAATGAGGCGACCGTAAATGACATCATCACAGGTGCGGTTTGGTTTGCATCGGGTCAGTCAAATATGGATCTTACCTTTGACAGGTTAAGAGACAATTATCCCGAAATTATCGCAAATTCAACTAACGATATGATCAGATGTTTTGATATCGTATCGGAGACCGAATATTCGGGTCCTCAGGAAGACACCAGAACAGGATCTTGGAAGAAAGCATGTCCCGAGAATATGTACGGTTTTTCCGGAACAGCGTACTTTTTTGCGAAGCGTCTCCATGAGATGACAGGACTTGCGGTAGGTATGGTTCATGCAAGCCTCGGCGGATCACATATATATTCCTGGATGAGCAGGGAGATGCTTGCGGATTATCCCGAACTTCTCGAAGTTGCGGACAAATACGCAGATCCCGAATACCGTGCATCACGTCTTAAGAGAAATGATGATCTGAATGCCGAGTGGTTCGGAGTATGCGATAACAACGATAAAGGCAGAGAAGGCGGATGGGAAAAAGGCCTTCCCACAGGAACCAAAGATTCTCTGGATCTTCCCAGATTCTTCGAAGGAACCTCACTTGACGGATTTACCGGTGTTGTCTGGTTTGAGAAAAAGTTCGAGGCTTCCAAGGAATTTGCAGGTAAGGAAGCAAAGATCTGGCTCGGAACCATCACCGATTCCGACGAAGTATATATCAACGGAACAAAGGTAGGCTCTACAGGATATCTGTATCCTCCCAGAAAATATAACATTCCCGAAGGCCTTATCATCGAGGGTAAAAATACAGTAGTCATCAGGATCACGGTTAATCACGGAACAGGAAGAGTCACTCCCGGAAAGCGCATGATGATCTTTAACGATTCATGCAAACCCGATCCCTGGAGCACAGATCTTCCCAAAGGATCCATCGATCTTTCGGGAGAGTGGAAGTATTGCATCGGTTCCGTAAATGATGCACCTTACCCCGATATTGATTTCATCGATTGGAAAGCAACCGGACTGTTCAACTGTATGACAGCTCCCTGCACAAAACTTCCCATTGAAGGAATCATCTGGTATCAGGGTGAATCCGATTCTCACTTCGATGATTATCTGAAGATGAGTAAGATCCAGATCGAAGGCTACAGAAAGCTTTGGGGCGATGAGGATATTCCTTTTATCATTGCACAGCTTCCCAACTTTACCATCGACTGCGGAGATCCCGATTGCGAATCATATGATTCATGGTGGGAGTTCAGGGAAGTTCAGAGAAAGATCACCGAAGAAGTTCCCAATACCTATATGGCAGTTCTTATCGATGCGGGTGAGGACAATGACCTTCATCCCATGAACAAGGAACTTGTAGGAACCAGACTTGCGGATGTTGCACTTGATGTTAAGTATCCCGGAAAGCTTTTCATTCCTTCTTCGGGACCTGAGGTAAAAGAAATCGTAGTCAATAAAACCTTTGTGGGCTATGAAATTATAATCAGTTTCAAGGGTATCGGAAACGGATTGGTTGCTTATTCTCCCGACAAACAAAAAGCCGGAAAGATCAAGGATTTTGCAGCGGTTGCGGGCGGAAAGATCTATCCTGCGGTTTCGGAACTTATAGATAACAACAGGATCCTTCTCAGAATCACATCATCGGAATTTCCCGAGAAGATCCTGTATCTTCAGAGTAATACTTTCACCGGAGATATCATCTACAATTCGTGTATCGAAGGTAAGAAAAAAGTTCCCTGCAAATTACTCGGACCTTTTGCCATGGAAGTATAAAGAATTAACGGCAGATGTATCACGATCAAAAGGATATATCTGCCGATTTTTTAACTATATTTAATTATCGGAATGTGATTATACTAAAGTGTGGCACTTGATCTGTTCAGAAAGCCGGGGGTAAAGTTTATGAAATATTCGTTTAATAAAGGCTGGAAATTTCTTGAAACATCAGTGGATGCTTCTTACGAAGAGGTAAGAGAACGCTTTGATGAATTTAAGAGTGTTCCCATTCCTCATGACTGGCTTATCTATGACTCGGAAGACCTGTACCGTGACGGTACGGGATGGTATCTGAGGAATCTTTATCTTGCTTCCAAAAAAGGCAAATACTTTATCAAATTCGATGCGGTCTACATGGACTCTGCAGTCTATGTAAACGGCCTAAGAGTATTTGAGTGGAAGTACGGATATTCCGCATTTGAAGTTGATGTAACCGATTATCTGCGTGCGGGCGACAACGAAATAGTCGTAAGTGCATGCTACAGATCTCCCAATACCAGATGGTATTCGGGTGCCGGAATATTCAGAAATGTATGGATCAGAAATACCGATGAGACATACATAGCCAATGACGGAATTTACGTATCTACCCGTGAAGAAAACGGTAAGAGAATACTCAGGGCCGAAACCGAGATCCTCGGAAGATATGCCTCAAATGCACAGGTTAAGTGTACTGTTTTTGATCCGAAGGGATCGGAAGTTGATATTACCAAGATTTCTGAAACTGAATATATAATTCCCAATCCTCATATCTGGGATATTGACGATACATATCTGTACACCCTTAAGGTAGAAATCACCGCTCCCGGTGAAAAGAATACGGATACCGATTCCGATGAAGTAAGATTCGGAATCAGGGATATTTCTTTTGAGCCCGATAAGGGATTCTTGTTAAACGGAAGGAAAGTAAAACTTAACGGTGTTTGCGAGCATCACGATCTCGGATCTCTGGGGGCTGCGTTTAACAAGTGTGCGATGAAGAGAAAATTCAAAATGCTTCAGAGCATGGGTGTCAATGCACTCAGAACATCCCATAACATGCCTGCGCCCGAGGTGCTAGATCTTGCAGATGAAATGGGAATACTAGTCCTTTCTGAGGCGTTTGATATGTGGTTCAGACCCAAGACCGAGTTTGACTATTCGAGATTCTTCGGTGACTGGCACGAAAGAGATATAGAAAGCTGGGTTAAGCAGGACAGAAATCATCCCAGTGTGATCATGTGGAGCATCGGTAATGAGATCTATGATGTACACGCTGATGCGGAAGGTCCCGATATCACAAGACATCTGATGGATACCGTTAAAAAGTTCGATCCTTGCGGAAACGGTATGCCCACCTTCGGATGTAATTACATGCCGTGGGAAGGCGGACAAAAGTGTGCCGATGTCCTCAAGCTTGTAGGATATAACTACGCAGAAAATCTTTATAAGGATCATCACGAAAAGCATCCCGACTGGATAATCTACGGAAGCGAAACCGCGTCTCTTGTTCAGAGCAGGGAAGTATATAAATTCCCTTTGTCCGAGATCAAATTATCAGATGTTGATGAGCAATGTTCGGGACTCGGAAATTGCAATACCAGCTGGGGAGCAAAGAGTGTCGAAGCCTGCATATGTCAGGACAGGGATATGGATTTTTCCGCAGGTCAGTTCCTCTGGACGGGATTTGATTATATCGGGGAACCTACACCCTATCATACAAAGAATTCTTATTTTGGAATGATAGATACCGCAGGATTTCCGAAAGACTTTTATTATATCTACAGATCATGCTGGACGGATCCCAAGGTATCACCTATGGTTCATCTGTTCCCTTATTGGGATTTCAATCCCGGTCAGATGATCGATGTGAGAGTATGTTCAAACGAAGATACTGTCGAACTGTTTTTGAACGGAGAAAGCCTCGGAAAGCAGACTTTAACTCATAAGCCCGGAAGCGGGGATCATATACTTGCTGATTATCGTATCCCTTATGAGACAGGTGTGCTTGAAGCTGTATGCTACGACGAAAACGGCAATGAAACCGCACGTGACAGAGTCAGCTCCTTCGGAGATACATCGGGATTCGGTATTGAATATGACAGGGGCGAGATAGAAGCAGGTTCAAAGGATCTTATCTTTGTAATGATCTCCGCACTTGATATAAACGGAGAACTTGTAAGAAATGCTGCAGACCGCGTACAGATAAATGTATCCGGTGCCGGAAGACTTGTGGGGCTTGATAACGGTGACAGTACCGATACCGACAGCTACAAGGGGGTCAGCAGAAGACTCTTCAACGGAAAGCTTCTTGCGATAATCGCAGCAGGTAAGGAGCCCGGGAATATCAAATTCACTTTGTCATCGGAAGGCGAAGTAAGAAACGAGATAATCTTTAAATGTACTCCTGCATCACTTGAAATTCTTCCTGCAGGAGTTCTGAGAAAATCCCCTTTCGACAAGGGTGCCGAAGAAGTTTACGAAGAAAACTGCGAGCGCAAAACCAATCTCGGAAAAGAAACCGACATCTCCGTCAGAAAACTTGAGATCATCTGTGAGAACAGAGAACTTAATGCGGATAACAGATCTGTTTTTGCGGAAGTGAAGATATATCCCGAAAATGCAACGGATAGGGATATCATCTATACCGCTGTTTCGGACAAAGGAGTTCCCGTAAATATCGCAGAGCTTGAGAAGAAAGAAAGTGGAGTTCTCATAAATGCACTCGGTGACGGTGAATTCAGATTAAGAGCAATGTCAAAGTCCGGAAGTGAGAAGATAAGACTTATTTCCGAACTGGAATTTAAGATCACGGGTATCGGAAAAGCATTTGCCGATCCTTATGAATTCATCTACGGAAGCGCATATTCATATTCCGAAGGTGAGATCGGTGCGGGCAACGAAATGGGATTTGCAACATCACGCGAAGAAAGAAGCTTTGTTGCATTTGAAAATGTCGACTTCGGAAGCGTAGGATCCGATGAGATAACCATTCCGGTCTTTGCGCTTGATTCGGATGAGCACAGATTTAAAGTATACGACGGCATACCTTCAAAGGGCGGCGTGCTTATCGGAGAATTCCTGTATCACAAGCCTTCCATCTGGAACGTATACCAGGAAGATACATGGAAATTTGATGAGAGATTAAAAGGAGTTCATACTCTCGGATTCGAATTCGAAGATAAGGTACATATAAAAGGATTCTCGTTTACGAAGTATGACAAGGCGTTTACAAGACTCGATGCATCCTCAGCGGATGATATTTACGGAGATGATTTCGAAGTAAACGGAAAAGCAGTAAACGGAATCGGAAACAATGTATCGCTTGTATTTAAAGAGATGGATTTCGGTGAAGAAGGAACTTCCAAGATCTGCATCAAGGGAAGAGCTCCTAAGGGAGACAATACGATACATGTCAGATTTGCGGACGAATCAGGTGAGATCAAGAACATCATCGAGTTTAAGAAGAGTGAAGGATTTACCGAATGCGAATTTGAATTCGATAAAATAAAAGGCATGAAGGACGTATCGCTCGTCTTCATGCCCGGAAGTTACTTTGATCTTGAATCAATAGAATTCAAAAAATAATTATTTATCCCCTGTGTCTTCGGATGCGGGGGATTCTGTTTTTTCTTCGAAGATGGGAGCCGGAGTGTAACGACGGTTCATCTTCCTGTACTCGGAAGGAGTGCAGTTCTTGTATGACTTAAATACTCTGTTGAATGTCGAAAGCGATTTGAATCCCGATTGAAGTGCGACATCGAGTATGGAAAGGTCGGGCTGGTTTAAATACATCTCCGCAAGGAGGATTCTCTTTTGGGTAAGATACTCATAGCATGAAACATGGGCAAATTCCTTGAAGAGTCTTGCAAAGTGGAATCTGGAAAAGCCTGCCATCTCGGCAAGAGCATCCATATCAATATCTTCGGTGCAGTGTTCTGAGATGTAGTTACATACATCCATGAACCTGCCGATATATTCTTTATTTTTCGCGGAAGACTTTCCGAGCTGGGGAACTCTTTCTTCCATGCAACTTCTACCTACATCCACCATGAATCTGATGAGGAGTGAGTAGATCGCAGCACCTGCGTAAGGCTTCTGCGCTTCGTATTCCTTGCTTGTCTGATTGATGTAGTAGAGGAGCCTTTCGGAAAGTTCTTCGTTTTCTTTTTTACGGATGATAACGCACTCGCCAAGTGAATGGAGGAGTGAGTTAAGGGAAGTGACGTTTCCGATAAGGCTGTAGTCGAAGAGGATGATGATTCTCTTTCCGTTTTTCGGAGCGTAGAGTCTGTGGAGGGTACCGCTCATGATCACCGCGATATCGCCGGGACGGATGGTTTGCTTCTCGGTTCCGATCTCGATGGTGTAATCATTCTCGGTGGGCGCGATGATTTCGGTTGCGGTATGCCAATGAAGAGGGTAATCCTCCGCAATGTCATTGTGGTAGAGTCTTACTCCCTGGATCTCGGCATATTTAACTGTCTCACGACCATGTTCAAGTACGGGAAGCATATAAAATCCTCATTGCTAAATTGATGGTGCTCTGTACCTATGATTTTATTGCTTTTTGCGGAAAATTAAAAGCAAATTCTGAAATGATAAGAGCAAAATCTCATAGGAAGGTCAAAAAGGTGAAAAGATACAATATTTTCAAGTGTTTGGGGCGCTTTATACCAATAACAAAACAAACAGGGAGAACAGTATGGAACTGGTAAAAAATGAGGCCAAGATAAGCGAATTTCGCAAAAGGGCCGAAGAGCTTGTTTCCAAGATGACTCTTGAGGAGAAGGTTTCTCAGACCCTCAATCACGCACCTGCGATCGAGCATCTCGGAATTAAGGCTTACGATTGGTGGAACGAGGCACTTCACGGTGTTGCAAGAGCCGGCACGGCTACGGTATTTCCTCAGGCTATCGGACTTGCGGCAACATTTGATGAGGATCTCATGGAAGAACTCGGAGATGTTGTTTCAACCGAGGGACGTGCAAAGTTCAATATGCAGCAGAAATATTCGGATACCGATATCTACAAGGGACTCACTTTCTGGGCACCCAATGTAAATATCTTCCGTGATCCCAGATGGGGAAGAGGACAGGAGACTTACGGAGAGGATCCTTACCTTACCTCCAGACTCGGAGTCAGATATGTAGAAGGTCTTCAGGGACATGACGAGGATCATTTAAAGGCAGCGGCTTGTGCAAAACATTTTGCCGTTCACTCAGGTCCCGAGCCCGAAAGACACAGATTCAATGCGGTAGCTTCCATTCAGGATATGCGTGAGACTTATCTCCCCGCATTCAAGGCATGTGTGCAGGAAGCGAATGTTGAGACCGTAATGGGTGCTTACAACCGTACAAACGGTGAGCCCTGTTGCGGATCAAAGACTCTTCTCAAGGATATCTTAAGAGATGAGTACGGATTCAAGGGCCATGTTGTTTCTGACTGCTGGGCTATCAAGGATTTCCACACCGGACACATGGTAACTGCGGACGAAGTTGAGTCCGTTAGCCTTGCAATGAACAACGGATGCGACCTTAACTGTGGCGATCTTTTCAAGTATCTCAAGGATGCTGTTGAGCAGGGTAAGGTTAAAGAGGAGAGACTTGACGAAGCTCTCGTAAATCTCTTCACCACCAGAATGAAACTCGGTATGTTCGACGGCGAGAAGACCGCTTTCGACAATATCGGAATGGATCAGGTTGATACCAAGGCAAGCAGAAAGCTTAATCTCGAGACTTCCGCTAAGTGCCTTGTACTTCTTAAGAACGACGGTCTACTTCCTCTCGATAAGAGTAAGGTTAAGACTGTCGGTGTTATCGGACCCAATGCGGATAACAGACGTGCACTTGTAGGTAACTACGAAGGAACCGCATCGAGATATGTTACGGTTCTCGAAGGACTTGAGGATTATCTCGGAGAAGATGTTAACATCAGATATTCCGAGGCCTGCCATCTTGTCAAAGACAGGATCAGCGGACTTTCAACAGGTGATGACAGAATTTCCGAAGTTAAAAGTGTTTGTGCAGACAGCGATATCATCTTTGTGGCTCTCGGACTTGATGCTGGAATCGAAGGAGAAGAGGGTGACGCAGGTAATGAGTTTGCCAGCGGAGATAAAGTGGATCTCAGCCTTCCCGGACTTCAGCAGGAAGTTCTCGATGTAGCAATCGCAAGCGGCAAGCCCGTAGTACTTCTTCAGCTTGTAGGATCTGCGATCACCGTTAAGAATGCGGACAAGATAAATGCTATCATCCAGTGCTGGTATCCCGGTGCAATGGGCGGAAGAGCAATCGCTGAGACCGTATTCGGTGACAGAAACTTCGAAGGTAAGCTTCCCGTTACTTTCTATGAGAGTGCGGAGGAACTTCCCGATTTCACCGATTATTCGATGAAGGGCAGAACTTACAGATATATGACAAAGGATGCTCTTTATCCCTTCGGATACGGACTGTCATATACCACTTACGAGTATTCAAATGTTAAGGCGGACAAGACCGTACTTGACGATGACGGAATCACCATCGACTTTGAGGTGGCAAATACCGGTAAGGCTGACGGAAGAGAGACTGTTCAGGTATACGTTAAGGTCTGTGATTTTGAGAATGCTCCCAACTATCAGCTTAAGGCATTCAAGAAAGTCGAGCTTAAAGCCGGCGAGAAGAAGAGCGTATCCGTAAAGCTTCCCAAGGATGCATTCGGACTCTTCGACAAGGACGGCAAGTTCGTTATTTCAAAGGGTAAGGCAGTTGTCTATGTAGGCGGCCAGCAGCCCGACGCAAGAAGTGAAAAGCTTCTCGGAAGAAAGGTTTCAGCCATAGAGATCGAACTTCCCTGAGTTTTCAATATGTTTATCACATACTAATCCTTAGAAAACAGGTTGTTCCCGAAAGGGGGCAGCCTGTTTTCAATTTCTCGCAGATACCGAAGTCTCGAAAGTTATGCATCGCGGCAGGACCCCAGGAACAACTGAATCATCCCAAGTTCCACCAACATGTACAAATATTTTTGAAAACAAGCTCAAAAAATGGTAAAATTCAATAAAGTGTGTGCATAATTTCTGAGAAAGTCGGAAACAGCCATGGATATTGATAAGATTAAAGTTAAACTGCATGATCTTTTCTGTGAAGAAGCGGCGATAGTTCTGTATGAATCAGATAAGGACAATGCCGCTACTGCCGAGCTTGTAGAGATTCTCAAGATAGGCAGGATAGTTTTCTTCGAATACCCCGATATGGGTGCGGAACTTCGTGATGAACCATCGGTTATCAATACGAGATACGAAGGTCCGGATTTCAATGAGGACGATTATGTCATGAACCGTACGGTTGTGCCCAGCGGAAATGTCGTAAGAGTCACCATATTTCCTATTGCAGGTTATTCATGGAATGATGAAGAAAGAGAACTGGTCAGCGAATTTCTTCTCGTTATCTCCACACTTAAGAGCCGTATCAGGATGAAGGAATTCATCGAGTATGCGACTTTCCATGAGCGTGAACTCGGATTTTTCAACGGTTTTTATCTTACGAGAACTCTGTCGATGGTTCAGAAACTCGACAGGCTTTCGGATTATTCGATCATATTTTTCAATCTTGTAAATATATCAGGTATCAATTCAATGATCGGCAGACCAGAAGCCGATGTGATGATCAAGAAGTTCGGTGCGATGCTTAATGAAATTTTGGAACAGCCCGAATGTCTGTGCAGAATGGGCGGTGATAATTTCGTCATCGTTGCAAGACACGAACACACCGATCATCTGTTGAAGATCCTTAAAGGTACCGACATGAACGGCGATACATCTTTCTGGGAAACCATAAGGATGAGCGCATATTGCGGAGTATATCACTGCAGCGGAAGTGAGAAGAATTTCTCCGAATGCATTGACTATGCACAGACATCGATGCTTATCGCCAAGAATACGAATCACGCCAATGTTCAGTTCTACGATGAGACAATGGTTCAGCTCGTCAACAATACCAGGAAGATCGAATCACGTTTTAAAGATGCAATCGTTAAAGGTGAATTTGTTGCGTACTATCAGCCCAAAGTAAATCTCGAGAACAATATGCTCATCGGAGCTGAGGCACTCTGCAGATGGAACAGGGGAAAGAAGATCCTTACTCCGGGTTCGTTCATTCATGTTCTCGAGAAGAGTAACAGGATCTGTTCGCTGGACTATTACATGCTCGAGTCCGTTTGTAAGGATATCGCAAGCTGGATGGACAAAGGTATTACTCCCGTAAGAGTATCAACAAACTTTTCAAGGAAGCATCTCGGTAATCCGAACTTCGTCCATGAAGTAATCAACATCGTGGATGAATATAAGATTCCCCGTTCGCTCATAGTCATCGAGCTTACCGAGACTACGACGGAATCGGATCTCATAAGACTTTCCGAGTGCGTAGTCGAATTCAGAAAAGCGGGCTTTGATGTTTCGGTCGATGACTTCGGTGTGGGATATTCATCAATGAGCATGATCAAGGATATTCCTTTTTCCGAGATCAAGATCGACAGAAGCTTTATCAGCAGCGATTCCATAAGTGACCGAGATATGGTCATGATGAAGCATATCATCTCGATGGCTGAAGACCTCGGAATGAACACCATAGCCGAAGGCGTTGAGACCAAAGAGCAGATAGAGATCCTCAAAAAGTACGGATGCGTTAGAGCACAGGGATATTATTTCGATAAGCCCCTTGCGAAAGATGATTTTGAACAGGTTCTATGTAACCCCGATTACAGTTCGAGAGGTTAGCTTATGAAAAAAACTAAGAAAAAACTTACATTTGCATCATCGGTTGTTGCAGCCGGAGCAGTGTTTGGTCTGACCGGATGTCCGATCGGTAGCGTTTACGGGCCGCCACCCGATGAACCTCAGCCCGATGTCTACGGTCCTCCCGTTATAAACGAGGAAGAATATGACGATCCCGGTGTAGAAGTCTACGGTCCTCCCGAAGACTTTGTTGATGTTCCTTCGGAGCCTGTTTACGGACCTCCACCCGATGATATTGATGCGCCCATCGAGACGGTTTACGGACCTCCCGAAGATTTCTCATACGACGATTCCATAGAAAGCTCTCAGGCTCCCGATGAAGAGAAGGAATCCGATGAAAATGAAATCGATGAGGATACTCCCGAAGATTTTCTTGAAGAACCCATGGTCGTAGTCTACGGACCGCCCGAACCCTAAAGAGGATAATAATGAACCTTGAAGAATTCAAAGAATACTCTGCAGAAGCTCCCGAAGTGATGGAGTATAAGAAGGCTATTCTGGATAAAAGGTCTGAGGTCAGGGAAAGGCTTTATACTAAGCCTGACCTCAGACATCTTTTTTTTGAACTCACACTTTCCTGCAATGAAAAATGTTTCCATTGCGGATCGAGATGCGAGCCCGGAATTCCTACCGGACTTTCTTTTGACAAGATCAAGGAAGTCCTTGATGAAGCCTCGGAAAATTTCGACAAGAAGCGTCTTATGATCTGTATTACCGGAGGAGAGCCCATGCTCCGTCCGGATTTTTTCGATATCGTTTCTTACATTCACGAGAAGGGTTTTACCTGGGGGATGACCTCCAATGCGACCCTGATCACCAAGGAAGCCGCACATCGGTTAAAAGAATGCGGAATGGCGACGATATCCGTAAGTATCGACGGTCTTGAAGAAACTCACGACAGGCAGAGAGGTTTAAAAGGCGGATATAAGCTTGCTATGCGAGGCATCCAAAATCTTATCGACGAAGATTTCTTCCATGCAGTGCAGATAACCACCGTTATAAACCATAAGAATATTTCAGAACTTGATGAGCTTTTTGAGATTGTTAACAACATTGATGTGGATTCATGGAGAGTTATCGGAATAGAGCCCATAGGACGTGCTCTTGAATATCCCGACATGCTTCTTACGCCCGACGATCAGAGAAGACTGTTTTCTTTTATCCTGGATAAAAGAAGAGCGGGATATCCCGTAGAGTACGGCTGTTCGCATTTCCTGGGCTTCAATCTTGAGGGAAATGTAAGGGATAAGATGTTCCTTTGCAATGCCGGAGTTTTTACAGCTTCGATAAGGGCAAACGGCGATATAACCGCATGTCTTGATATCATGCCCAGGGATGAAGTTATCTACGGAAATGTGAACTCGGATTCTTTTACGGAAGCTTGGAATAACAGGTTCGAAATTTTCAGAAAACATCTCTCGGATCTTAATAAAGACTGTAAAGAATGCAAATATGAAAAATGGTGTGCGGGAGGGGCTCATCACTCCTGGGATTACGACGCGAATAAACCATTAATTTGCCTTAAAGATGTGCTTTTTTGAGGAGTTTTTTTAAGTTGTTTAAGCTAATCTGAAAATGTATAATATGCACAGTGGATCATTAGGGGGGAATCCTTTAGTTGCAGATCATTGACAGAGTAAATTATTTTGACATTTGTTCCATCTTCGTTCTACTGGCGATACTTATATCGCTTCTACTTCGTAAGATGTACCGCGGAGGTCTGAACAGGGCGTTTATACAGCTTGCAATCCTTATGATTTTAAGCTGTATTTTTGATATACTCAGAGCCATTCCCTACAATGAGCACACTGCAATAGGTTCGTCCGTTGTTTTCCGCTTTGTGATGGGCTATATTTTCTGTTTCTTAAGGGCACTTCAGATGCCTCTGCTCATCAGGCTTTACGGTATCATGAGTGGTACGTGGAGCCGCATCAAGTCTGACTTCAGGATCGGATTTTTCTATTTCTTCCCTTTGATGGGATATCTGATCTTGGTCTATTCAAACTTTTTCAACCAGAGAATTTTTAATTATGCTCTTACATCCGAAGGTATCGCGTACGTTCGCGGTGATCTTATGACCGTTTACGATTACTTCGGTTTCTATTTCATGGTCTTCAGCCTTATCCAGCTCTTTATCATCAGGAAGAGGCTCAGCGCCGAGAAGTTCCTTGCGATGCTTCTTGTTTATCCCGTCAATGTGTTCGCGATACTTGTCCAGGATATGTATCCCCAGCTCATGACCGGAATGTTCGGCGCATCCCTTTCCGTTCTTATGCTCGCATTCTTCGTATTCAGACCGGATGAATCAATCGACCTTGAGACAGGTCTTTCTTCCTTCATTCCTTTTGAAAACGATATCGAAAACCTGATATTAAGCGGCAGAAAAGCAATCGTAATCTTCTGCAAGATCTCCAATGACTCAGAGATCAGAAGCCTTACCGATATCAGGGTATACAGAAAGATCTTAAGATCCATCGGTGACATCCTGGTAAAAGAAAGATACAGGGGCATCCTTTCCACATCCGATTTCTATTACTTAAGAGGCGGATTGTATGCGAATATCATACAGGGAAGATTTGACCGTGCCCTTATCAGAAAGCAGATAGATAAACTTGTCGACAGATACAGCGAAGGATATTCGGGCGCAGGTTATGACGTACAGCTCGACATGTGCATCTGTTCTGTTCTTGTTCCCGATGACATAGCAGACAAAGAAGAACTGATGAAGTTCTCCGAGCGCATTCAGAATCTTATCGAGCCCTGGAAGCCCGTTCAGTATTCGGAGATTTCTTTTGACAGAGAATTCGTTATTCTCAATTCGATCGATTCCATCATCGAAGATGCGATCAGACATAACAGATTTGAGATGTACTATCAGCCCATTTATTCACTCAAGGATAAAGAGTATAAATGTGCCGAAGCGCTTATAAGACTTAACTCCGAGGAGTTCGGATCCATTTCTCCTTCCGTATTCATCCCCGCAGCGGAGAAGACCGGAAGAATAGTTCATATCGGAGATTTCGTAGTAAGGGATGTTTGCAGATTCTTATCCCAGCATTCCCCCGAAGAACTCGGCGTCGATTATATCGAAGTTAACCTGTCCATCATCCAGTGTATGCAGGCTGATATGGCGACCAAGATCAAGAAGTACATGGCCGAATATAATATCGAGCCTAACTGGATCAATTTTGAGATAACTGAAACCGCCGCAGACGGAGCTTATGAAAGAGTCCTCGAGACCATGCATGAGATTTCCGCCGAGGGCGTTAGATTTTCACTTGATGATTACGGCTCGGGATATTCCAATCTCCACAGAGTCATGTCATTTCCTTACAAGGTCATTAAGCTCGACAAATCCCTTACCGATGAGGCTGCCGATCCCGAAAAGAGACGCATTCTCGAAGAAGCCATCAAACTTATCAAAAGTATGGGTGCACGAATCGTTGTTGAGGGTGTAGAATCAAAGGAGATATCCGACTGGTTTGAAGAACAGGGTTGTGATTTCATCCAGGGATTCTATTATGCGAAACCCATGAGTGAACGTGAGTACCTCGATTTCATGAAGGTTGAATGACTTTGAACATTGTCACCTGCATTTATCTGATCGCTTTAGTATTTGCAGTGCTGAACATTGTACTGCTGATCGAATCGGGCATCAGACCTGACATCTACACAGTTCTTCTTATGAGTGCCGTTGTAGTTGCGAACGGCGGTTACTTGGCTGTTGCCGTTTCGAAGACGGTGGATGCTGCGATAATAGGTAATTCTTTGATCTATCTGGGCGGATGTTATCTGCCCTTTTTTGTATTCAGCATTGGTACAAATCTTACCGGAATCACCCCGCACCGCTGGGTGAAACTGTTCCTAGTCGCTCTTTCCACATTTGTTATCGGATGCACATTTACTGTCGGCAGATCATCGATCTATTACAAGAGCGTTTCCATCACAGATGCCGGCGGATTCACTGTTTTGATCAAAGAATACGGTCCGCTCCATATTGCTTATTATGTGATGCTTGCGATGTACATCATCGCCGTTGCTCACGTTACCGGATTTGCCGTCAAAAGAAGGAACATCGTTTCTTACAAGGCAACTATCCTTTATTCTTTTTTTCTGTTCAGTAATGTCCTGATCTATTTTATCGACAGACTTCTCCATGTGAAATTTGAAATAAATGCCATATCTTATCTTGTCACCGAGATAACCATACTCCTCATCTATAAAAGAGTCAGTCTTTATGACATGACTTACAATGTCATGAATACATGGGAGAAGATGGAAGAGTATGCCTATATTGTTTTTGATAAAAATAAAAACTATCTCGGATCGAATGCTCTGGCACGCCAGTATTTCGAGAATCTGAATAACCAGCAGATAGACAGAAAACTCACAGGAAATCTTCCTGAGATATCCGAGCTTCTTAAACGTTTCGACCGCATGAATCCGGAGTTTAACACTGATTCGAAATCAGTTTACAGGGATACTTTGAAACTCTCCGGAAGAGTACTCCGAAGCGAAGTTAAATTCCTCAGCAGAAAACGAACCTTTGAGTTTCTTGGAAATACGGTTTACGGCTATCTGATCGAATTCTACGACATTACCAAAGACAGCGAATATGTCGCATCCATCGAGGAGAAGAATGAGATGCTTGCCGCTGCGGAAAAGAGAGCTCTGGAAGCCTCGAATGCAAAGAGCGATTTCCTGTCCGCAATGTCACATGAGATCAGAACTCCCATCAATACCATCCTCGGTATGAATGAAATGATCTCAAGAGAATCCAAGGATCTTGTAATACTCGGCTATTCCAGGGATGTTGAAAAAGCAGGCCACATGCTGCTTAACCTGATAAACGATGTTCTGGATTTCTCCAAGATCGAAGCGGGCAATTACGAACTTGATGAAAAAGAATACTCCATCCAGGAACTGGCCGTAACAGCAGGAAACATGCTTGAAAAGAGAGCATCGGAGAAGAATCTCCGCATAGCACTTGATGTGGATCCCGGTATGCCTTCGGGACTTATCGGTGATCCCGGTAAGATCCAGCAGATACTCGTTAACCTCGTGACCAACGCGGTTAAATATACCAATGAGGGATATATCAGGATTTCAGTAAGCGGAGAGTACACGGAAGAATCCGGCTACGACCTTGAAGCTTCGGTAAGCGACACCGGAATGGGAATTCGACCCGAAGACATCGATCATATCTTTGACAGCTTTACAAGAGCTGATCTTAAAAAGAACCGCCATATCGAAGGAACAGGTCTCGGCCTTGCGATTACCAAAAAGCTTTGCGAAAGAATGGGCGGAACCATCAAAGTATCAAGCCGCTACGGCGAAGGTTCTGTTTTCACCGTAAGGATCCCTCAGAAGATCGGAGATCCCACACTTATCGGTTCCGTAAAACTCAGCAAGCAGACCCGGAAGGTAAGAAGAAAACGCTATGAGGCTTCGTTTACGGCTCCCAATGCCCGCGTGCTCATAGTTGATGACAATGAGATGAACTGTGCGGTGTTCGTATCGCTCCTTAAAGATACAAAGGTTCAGATCGACCAGGCCTACGGCGGAGCCCGTGCATATGAACTGTCCGTGAAGAATAAGTACGATGTCATATTCATGGACCACATGATGCCTTCACCCGACGGTATCGAGACCCTTCACAGGATCAGGGAGGATGAGGACAATCCCAACAAGGACACTCCGGAGATTGCTCTTACCGCAAATGCGGTTTCCGGAAGCATGGAACTCTACATTACAGCGGGATTCGACGGATACCTGTCCAAGCCCGTGGATCCTCTTGAACTTGAAGAGGCTGTCATGAAGCATATTTCCCCGGATCTGATCGTTCCAAATATCACTTTACCTGCGGGGAACATGGTCATATTGTAAAGGTGCCGGTTCCGGGAGGAAGTAATCGGAGGTGTCCAGTTGCGAATACTAAAGATTAACCCTGAGAACACGCTCCGGCCGGCATTTTAGATGATTATTTAAGGTGAAACAGGGGGACGGTTCTGTCGTTCCACACAAGAACGTGTAACGACAGAACCGTCCCCCCTGTTTCACCCTCATAGGTAATAAAAATCGCAAAAAATAAGTCATGTAAGGGCTTTCATAAATCAAAACCTTGTGCTATTATGATTTTGTGTTTTGGGTAAGGAGGAGAAAATGCCTTCAATTCTGGAAAGATTTAAACTGGACGGAAAGGTTGCCTGGATCACCGGAGCCTCTTCGGGACTCGGATTAGAGATCGCCAAAGCTTATCACGAAGCGGGGGCGAAGATCGTATTTAACGATGTAAACAAAGAGATCGTTAAAAAGGGCCTTGAAGAGTATAAGAAACTCGGTATCGAAGTTTACGGTGCGGCTTGCGATGTAACAAACGAAAAGCAGGTTATCGCATTTATCAAAGGGGTGGAGGAAAAAGTCGGTCCCATAGACATCCTCGTAAACAATGCTTCCATTATAAGGAGAGCACCACTAGCCGAGATGAGTGTCGATCAGTGGAATTCGGTTGTTTCCACCGATCTTACCGGACCTTTTATATGCTCCAAAGCCGTTATTCCTTCCATGGTCAAAAGAGGAGGCGGCAAGATAATAAACATGCTTTCCGTAATGAGCGAGCTGGGCAGGGAAACAGTCTCTGCATATGCTACGGCCAAGGGCGGACTTAAGATGCTGACCAAGAGCATATGTTCCGAATATGGAATGCACGGAATTCAGTGTAATGCCATCGGCCCCGGTTATCTGGAAAGCGATGCTACCGAACCTTTGAAACGTAAAGGTAAAGACGGATCACGTCATCCATACGATTATTTCATTATTTCAAGAACGCCCGCAAGACGATGGGGAAAAGCTGATGACGTAACAGGACTTGCAGTATTTCTCGCATCACCTTTATCCGATTTCATAAACGGACAGATAATATATGCGGACGGCGGCCTTACTTCATACATGGGTAAGGATCCTGTGGAAGAATCTTAAGCTTAATACCGCATAAAGCGGCTTTTATATAATAGGAGAAAAGAAGATGTTACCTATACTTGAAACAATTAGCAAAATAGGAATCGTACCTGTTGTAAAGCTTGACGATGCCAAGGATGCAGGCCCTCTTGCAGATGCTCTTTGCAAAGGCGGAATCCCTTGCGCTGAAGTTACTTTCAGAACAGGCGCTGCAGCTGAGGCAATCTCGATCATGACTAAGACTCATCCCGACATGATCGTAGGTGCCGGAACCGTACTTACCACCGAGCAGGTTGATAAGGCGGTAGAAGCAGGAGCAAAGTTCATCGTAAGCCCCGGACTTAATCCCAAGGTTGTAAAGTACTGTGTCGATAAGAACATTCCCATCACTCCCGGAGTAAATTCTCCCTCAGAGATTGAGACTGCTATCGAGTTCGGACTTGAAGTCGTTAAATTTTTCCCTGCTGAGCAGAGTGGCGGTATTGCCAAAATCAAGGCAATGGCAGCTCCTTACGTTAACATGAAGTTCATGCCCACCGGCGGAATCAATGCAGGAAACATCAATTCATATCTTGATTTCCCCAAGGTAATCGCATGCGGCGGATCATGGATGGTTCCCGGAGATCTCATCACAAACGGTGATTTCGACAAGATCGAAGAGCTCACCAGAGAAGCTGTTAAGACCATGCTCGGATTTGAGCTTGCGCATGTTGGAGTAAACATGGGAAGCGAAGACGAAGCATTAAAGGCTGCTCAGAGATTTGCTTTTATCTTCGGTATGCCCGTTAAGAACGGCAACTCTTCAGTATTTGCAGGCGGTGCCGTTGAATACATGAAAGAGCCCTATCTCGGAAAGAACGGTCACATCGCCATCAGAACCAATTACATCGAGAGAGCAGTTAACTATCTCAGCTCCGTTCTTGGCGTAGAGTTTGATGATGCAACCGCTAAGAAGGATGCAAAGGGTAATCTTAAAGCTATCTATATGAAAGAAGAAATCGGCGGATTTGCCGTACATCTTGTTAATAAATAAGAGAGGATAATAAAATGGCAAAAGTTATAACCATGGGCGAGATCATGCTCCGCCTTTCAACTCCCAACTTCGAAAAGTTCATTCAGGCAGATGAGTTTGACATCAACTACGGCGGCGGAGAAGCTAACGTAGCAGTATCACTTGCCAACTACGGACATGATGCAGAGTATGTAACCGCACTTCCCGAAAATGAGATCGGTGACTGTGCGATCGCAGCACTCAGAAAGTACGGCGTTAAGACCGATAATATCGCAAGATGCGGAGAGAGAGTAGGTATCTACTATCTTGAGAGCGGAAGTGCCATGAGACCTTCAAAGGTTGTTTACGACAGAGCACATTCTTCAATCTCTACCGCAACCGCAGCTGATTTTGATTTCGATAAGATTTTCGAGGGAGCAGACTGGTTCCACTTCACCGGAATCACTCCCGCAATTTCCGACAGTGCAGCAGTACTTACCGAGGAAGCTCTTAAGGCTGCCAAGAAGCATGGCGTAAAGGTATCATGCGACCTCAACTTCCGTAAGAAGCTTTGGTCTTCAGAGAAGGCTCAGAAGGTTATGAAGAACCTCATGCAGTATGTTGATGTATGTATCGGAAACGAAGAGGACGCAAACCTTGTTCTCGGATACAAGCCCGGCAACACCGATGTTACCAGCGGTGAGCTTGAGCTTGCAGGATACAAGAGCATCTTCGAGCAGATGGTTGCAGATTACAATTTCGAGTACTGCGTATCATCACTCAGAGTAAGCCGTTCAGCATCCGACAACGGCTGGTCAGCATGCATCTATTCACGTGATACCAAGGAGTTCTATCACTCCAAGGAATATACAATCCGTCCCATTGTTGACCGTGTAGGCGGCGGAGATTCATTTGCAGGCGGCGTTATCTGCGGACTTCTTGACGGCAAGGATTTCAAGGCTGCTCTTGAGTACGGTGTAGCAGCATCTGCTCTTAAGCACACCATCCCCGGAGACTTCAACCTCGTATCACGTAAAGAGGTAGAAACTCTTGCAGGCGGAGATGCTTCCGGAAGAGTTCAGAGATAAGTTTCAAAACGCCCGAAAAACGGCGTGATATTTGACATATTTTCATAATGGAAATATAATTTTCACAGGCTTGTTCGATTGATCGGGCAAGCCTGTTTTATGGATTTTGTATTATGAAAGAAGATATCAAAACACCGAATATAATAAAGATCCTGATCCTGGCAGCTTTTGTCACGATGGTTCTTATAATTTTTCTCCAGCAGCTCAAGGTTCCTTTTATGCTTGAGGATCTGGATTATGCCAAAAATCTTGTAACCGGCGAGCCTTTACAGAGTTTTGATGATATTTCCCAGAGTCTGGGCTGTATCTTTTTCTGGAAGGGCGGAAGTCTCGTTGCGGGATTTTTTCTTCAGCTTATCCTGCTTTGCGGCGGGTATGTTGCCGATGTCATAAACATACTTGTCATGCTTCTTTGCTCGTTTTTGATCTTTGCACCCGTTAAAAGATCGCATCAGAGAATGTTCTTCTGTGTATTTTCATTCCTTCTTCTGATTGCTTTAAACGTGGACTGGAACAATTCTTATTTCAGACAGTTCGGTGCAGTCAATTTCTTTTATCCCTCACTTATAATGCTTTCGCTTTTGAATATCTGTTCGAAGGTAGTCGACAATAATGACGATTACAAAACTCTCGGTCCCGTCCGCACGTTTGTTTTATCCGCAGCAGGACTTATCGCCGGAGTATGGTCGCCTTCGTACGGCATCATGTGTTCACTTATTCTCGGAAGCGTTATCTTCTACAGATCCAAGGTGAGCAAAGAGCTTCAGAACACGGGATTTGTAACGGCACTGTTTTTCTCGATAATCGGTGTCATCCTTTACCTTGTTTGTCCCGGCAACTATACGGAAGGTTCCGTTCTCGTTACCGATTATATCAGCGCGGATGTTTATCCTTCCGTTGTGCTTGCACTTCTTGTTCTTGCAATTTTCCTGAGAATGGGAGGAGAGCTTAAGCCCTCTCAATACCTGAAGTGTTACGCCATGCTTTGCAGTGTAATGCTGTGCATGATCTGTGTATTCATCCTGCCCGTGTCTCCCAACGGAACACTCCTTTGCACGATGATACTCGGCATCACCGCTTTCTGTTCTCTTTTCTATTCGCTTAATAAGATCGTTGGAAGATATCGTATCTACGGATACATACTTTGTTCGATCGCGCTTTTATATGATGTTTTCGTGATCCTTGAATCACAGCTTGGAGTCGAGTGATGAACGTATTTTCATTTGACAAAACAATACCCAAGGATATATTCGCCAAGTTCTGGACGCCGGTAATAAATTCCGTTCTGGTGCTTAATTTCATTTTGAAATTCTATCAGTTCGGAAGTGATGTTTATTCATTTGATCTGGCTAACGGACTTGTAGGCGTTGCACTTTTTGCGGTAGTAACTTTCAGCGTGGCTTATGTTGCCGGCTCGAGAAGTCTGGGATCTTATGTACGTTTTATGATCCTTTATATCGCATTCGTTCCTCACCTTAAGCTTACATATCTGACAAGACTGGCGGATTTTTCCTATACATTCGGATTAAGAGATCACAGCTTCGGCGGTAAGTGGAAGGGTGCGATCGCACTTTGGACATCGGATGTATCGGAGTATCTGAGAATTCTTGTTCCGATGATGATCCTTATGATGGGAGCAACGATCCACGATAAGCTTCCCAAGTGGTATAAGATACTTCTTATCTGTGCCGTCGTACTTGCTCTTTTACTGTATGTCTTCGAGGGCACCGTTAATCTGTTTAAATACGGAATTTCCCTCATCATGGTAGTCATTATTGCCGATTGCTGGAATAAGCTCAGGGTGGCCGACGAGAGAGCGCCACAGGCCCTTATACTATGGGCGGAACTTCTTCTCTTTGCAGCGATGTGGGCAAAGGGAATGACATTCATAGCAGGATAATTTATCAGATAATAAAAAGGTCACTTCGAAATGAAGTGACCTTTCTTTATGTTCGGAAAAAATTTATGCATCACCTTCGATGACTGCAAGGATCAGGATTCCGAGTATTACGAGGAAGATAAAGAAGTACTGTTTCTTCGTAAGTTTTTCCTTCAGGAAGATCCTTGAAAGAATAAGTGATACAACGCATACGGATGAAATGATGGGAGCAGCGATAGCCCCGTTTCCGCTCATTGCATATACATAAGTGAACTGACCGGCTGTTTCAAAGATGGCTGCGAGAATTTTATCGCGCTGCTTGGGAACTTCAAACTTTACTTTCTTTATTTTCATAAAGATGAAAAGAATGATGGCAACAATGAGGAAAGTAAACTCGTAAGAAGTATTTGCTATAAGCTCTATATTGTCCTCTGTAACGCCGGTAAGATAGGTTGTTTCCATATCGAGCCAATATATATCCAGAAACGATCCTACAGCATCTATAATGGCATAGCAGAAAGGCATTGCAAATGCGACAAAGGCCATTTTCTTACCGAGCTTTTTACTGCGGTCCGTATCGCCGTGTGTATCGAGAAATCCTACGCCCAGGATACCGACTAAGATGATCAGAATTGCGATAACGGAAGGGAGTCCGATGGACTCGTGTAAGATCACCGCACACATGAGTGCGCACAATGCGCCTGAGGTGTTCTCTATGGGGTCAGAGATCGATTCTTCGACAAATCGCATACCGAAATAGGAAAGAGCCATAGAAAGGATATAACAGAGCGATACGGGCGCATAGAGAAGTAAGTTGCGGGGATCGTATGCAAGTCCTTCCGTAATAAGAACGAAGACTGCATGTAATCCCATGACGACACCGACGCAAACCGTTATTTTGAGATGAGAATATTTCTCATCGGGTCGTGCTCCCTTTTTATAAAAGAGTTCTGCCAGACCCCAGATCAGGGTAGTGGCAAGTGTAAAAAATACCCACATATGATTTTCTCCTTAAAGATAAAACAAAGCGATAAATAATTTATCGTATATCGAAGCATATTGTAAACCTTTATTTGAAAATTGAGATAGAAGAAATGCAGTATTTGCGGGCTTTTCAAAGGTTTAAAAAATAAATTAAAAAAAGTTCGGTAAGATGATTGACAAGACGATTCATCTTTGGTATATTATCGCTTGTTCGCGGAAGTGTTGGAATTGGTAGACAAGCAAGATTAAGGTTCTTGTGGCTTCACGGTCGTGCGGGTTCAAGTCCCGCCTTCCGCACGAAAAACAAAACCCCTAGGCAAATGCCTAGGGGTTTTTGTTTTACGTCCGCACGGGTCCGTTGAACCCGTGCGGGTTCATATCTCGCGGCACTGGGGAGTGCCGCTCGGTCGGCGCAATTCTGACGTCCACTGGACGTCATGCGCCCCGCCTTCCGCACGAGGCCACGCCTTCCGCGGATCAAAGTCCGGTTGGATAAGAAATCTCAGAAACGGATTGTTTTATTGCCTGATCAGAGTATAAATGATGATTGACAAGTTGTTTTATCTTTGGTATATTATCGCTTGTTCGCGGAAGTGTTGGAATTGGTAGACAAGCAAGATTAAGGTTCTTGTGGCTTCACGGTCGTGCGGGTTCAAGTCCCGCCTTCCGCATCCAAAACAGAAACCCCTAGGCAGATGCCTAGGGGTTTTTGTTTTGCCCCGCAACGGGTCCGTTGGACCCGCGGGTTCATATCTCGGGATGCGCATGCGCATCCCTCGGTCGGTTCGGCGGGAAAAAGGTTCACTGAACCTTTTTCTATTTCCGCCTCACCCCGCCTTCCGCAAAATCTTTTCTCAAGAGTTTCTCGCTATCTTTTCAGCCTACCGCACGTGATTATATCGGGAGGTAAGAGCATTATTCTCCCATATGAGATATAATAAATATATTGTGATCAATGTGGCGAAGGGGTTGTTGATTAGATGTATGAACTGATTAATAAAATATATGCTGAGCCGATCGTGCAGGATATCTTCTTTGCACTGATCTTTTTTGCTGCGTTTGTGGTCATACAGTTTATAGCCGATCAGGTACATCAGCCATATCTTAATTTAGAGAATGAATTATATGCCGTATATCTGTTTATTCCGGCGAGGAACGGTTCGAGATATCACAAATACTGTTTTACCCGCAGAGAGAATGGCAGCTTTTCATATGTATGTGATCGATTACATCCCAAATACTTTGTGATTGTAACCGCGGTGTTATTTGTTGCGTATTTAATATTAAGGCTGTTAAAAGAACCTTTTACGATTCTTTATGTACATGGGGCATTTCTTTTCTTCCTGTTCCTTTCTACCGTTTTTGTTTTTCATCCGGTCAGGGCTTTGATCTATTTAAAAAGACATAGTGATTAACGGAGAATACGTATGGATAAAGATAAACTGATATATCTTGCAGGAAGCTGTTCGAAAGATCAGCGTGCCGTAATGGAGAAGATTGCAAAGATATTAAGGGATAACGGATATAAAATTTATTGTCCGTTTGAGCTTAAGATTGAAAATGCTTGGGATTATTCTCAGGAAGACTGGGCACAGAAAGTATTTGAAGCAGACCTGGATGCTCTTAACAGGGCGGAGATGTTTCTTATGATCACTCCCGGAAGAAACGGTACCGCAGGAACCAACTGGGAACAGGGTTATATGTATGCCATGAAGAAGCCCATCGTTGTCGTGCAGATAACGGAAGATGAAACCAGTCTTATGACGTTCTGCTCGGCGGGAAGTTTCTATAATACTTCCATAGATGGTCTTGAGGATACGATTCTTAATGCAATGGAAAACAGCACTCCGAGAAATATATGTAAAACTGTTTTAACCTAAACCTAATTCAAAGGAGGAATGAGAATGAAATATTATGTTGATTGCAATGTAGCAGCTACAGGTGACGGTTCTGAGAGTTCTCCTTTTAAAACAATATCGGAAGCGGCAAACATCGCGCTTCCCGGTGACGAGGTTATAGTAAGCGACGGTATTTACAGAGAACATGTAAATCCTAAAAATGCCGGAAGAGAAGATGCAAGGATTACTTACCGTGCAAAGAACAGATTAAAAGCTGTTATTACCGGAGCTGAGGTTATTACGGACTGGACTGAGGAAAGACCTCATGTATGGAAGACTGTTATAGAAAATTCGTTTTTCGGAAATTACAACCCTTTTAAAACCGCTGTTTCGGGAGATTGGTTTGATGCGAATTTTACAGCACATACCGGAGATGTTTTCTTAATCGGTAAATCCATGTATGAAGTTACGGATATCGAAGGTGTATATGATCCCAAAGAGAATCTTTCATCATGGGATAAGGATTTTACCGTATATACATGGTATACCGAAGCTGATGGCGATAAGACAGTTATATATGCTAATTTTCAGGACGTTAATCCCAAGGATGCTCTTATTGAAATAACAGTAAGACAGAATTGTTTTTATCCTCTTGAAGAAGGTATCGGATATATAACACTGGACGGCTTTACTGTTTGTAAGGCTGCAACTCAGTGGGCGCCTCCTACCGCATATCAGGACGGAATGATCGGACCTCATTGGTCAAAGGGATGGATCATCGAAAATTGTGATATCTCCGAATCAAAGTGCTCAGGTATTTCGCTTGGTAAATATCTGCAGCCCAATAATGACAATAAGTGGCTTAAGTGGAAATACAAGGACGGCACACAGACCGAGCGTGACTGCATATGTCAGGCACAGACAGAAGGCTGGACCAAAGAAAATATCGGTTCCCATATCGTAAGAAACAACAATATCCACGATTGCGGACAGACAGGTATTGTAGGCCATCTCGGCGGTGTATTTTCGGTTATTGAGAATAACCATATACATCATATCAACAACAAGCAGAATCTTGCAGGGGCGGAGATCGGCGGCATTAAGATGCATGCTGCCATTGATGTGATCATCAGAAACAATCATTTCCATCATTGCACCAGAGGTCTTTGGCTTGACTGGCAGGCGCAAGGGACAAGAGTTACAGGAAATCTGTTCCATGATAATGCTTTGCCTCATGATTATCTCCTGCGAAAAGAAAACCTTGCTAACCTCGGACTCGGAGAAGATATTTTCATCGAAGTAAGTCACGGACCTACGCTTATAGACAACAATATTCTTTTATCCGACAGAGCGTTCAAGCTTCCCACACAGGGAGTTGCATTTGTTCACAATCTTATTGCGGGCTCTTTGACTGCGGTGGGAAGAGGCGTTGATAACGGATCCAAATCTATCAGATCTCCCAGATACACTCCATATCATGTTCCTCACAGAACAGAGATTGCAGGCTTTATGACCATCCTTCACGGAGATATGCGTTTCTACAACAATATTTTTGTACAGAGAGACCTCAGGGAAAAGATGAAGGAGATCTGCAAAGGCTTTGCAAATGACGAGTGGGATGACGGTAACCTGATTGCAGGAACCATTCCCTATGATTCATATATGACAGAAGAGGAATGGAAGAGCGAATTCGACGGCTATTGCGGAATGGGAAGTGCACCCAGCGACAGATACTATATTCCTCTTCCTGTATGGACAGGAGGCAATGCGTATTTTAACGGTGCTAAGCCCTGCAGTAAGGAGAAGGATTCTTATGTTGACAGTGACCACGAGATAAAGATCGAGCTTACTACCTCCGGCGATGAGTGGAAGCTGGATACTAATCTGTTTGAATATCTTCCCAAGAACTGCGGCATGGTAAACACCGAGACTCTCGGTATGGCTTTTGAGCCCGAGCAGTGTTTCGAGAATCCTGACGGCACCGGTATCGTATTTGATACGGATATCTGCGGAAAGAAGCGCGAAGGCAATTTCAGTGCGGGCCCCTTTGCATGATTGCGGAGACAAGGATTTCAAGTACTATCGCTTAGACAGAAAATAAAGAAAGGTACTCGGAGGATTGTAATGTCACATAAAGCCCTTGTGGTTATTGATATGCAGAACGACTATCTGTGGAGTAAGAGAAAGGCTATGTTTACTTACGACACGGATGAACTGGTCCGTAATGTGAATAAGGCGATAGATGAGTATTGTGAAAAGGGTTATGACATCATCTACATAAAACATATTCTGTCTAAATTGTTGTGGGGTGTCGGTTTTTCGATAAGAGGTACGGAAGGCGCCGAGTTATTCGACGGCATCAATATTGTATCCGATCTGATATTTGAGAAAAATTTTTCAAATTCTTTTACCGCAAAAGAATTTCGCGAGCATATAAAGAAGGCCGGTTATAAGGAAATGGTCTTATGCGGTGTCGATGAATGCGGCTGCGTCGGTGCAACAGCCAAGGGCGCAGTTAAAGCAGGATTAAATGTAAAAATGCTTGCAGTAGGTATAGGATGTAGATTCCCTGAGCAAAAGCGTAAAGCGATAAGGGATGAATTGATCTCCTTAGGTGCAGAGTACATATAACTTGCATTTATTCATTCGATTTTATATAAATAAATGGGTTTTCAAAAAAGATATTAAGGAGATTGATAATGGAAAATGTATCTATTCAGGGTCTCGGTGATCTTAAAGTGGTAACGGAACTGTTTTCACAGGTAGGATGTACCGAAGATGATAACTGTATTCTTGTTGTAACTAACAGAGATTTTATTCCCGACGGAACAGCTGAAAAGATCATGAAGGGTAACGCTACGATCGTCGGTGCCAAAACAGGCGGAGCTGTAGGCGGTCTGGTTGGTGGAGCAGTTGCGGGATCTTTTGCTTCTTCCGTTCAGGAATCTGCAGATAAATTTCTTAATTCACTCGATCACAAGCAACAGCTTGTGTTTGATACCGGAAGATACGCAGGATTCCTCCTCAATGTCATTTCCACCGGAATCGGAGTTATTCCCTGTTACAATGGCGGTCAGATACTTGCAAATGTAAAAGATCTTACGACCGATATTGATAATTTCGTCTTCTTTTCAAATGATGAGATTGAATCCAAAGAGCTTAAAAAGCTTCCTCTTAATTTCTCTTCCATGATGTTTTCGGTACTCTTCAAGAGCGACAGTGAGCTTAAAGTGAAGACTCCCTGGCAGATGCCCAAGAAGCACAAACTGATCCCTTATCAGGAAGAAAACTTTAAGAAGCTTGCATCAAGACTATAAGCACTGCATATTTGCAAATTTGACAAATAATTGCTGAATGCCTTCAGATATGGTCTGAGGGCATTTGGTTTATAAGTATATCCTTCCCAAATGACGGCACATTTTTATGTCGACAGTATTCAGATATATAAGGGATAAGAGGTTTTGAGATGTTAAAGAGATTATATAAAAAAGCATTATGCATGGCTATGGCATCCTGTATGGTTATGGGAATTGCAGCTTGCGGGACTGACAGCTCGGCAACGATATCAGAAACTGCGGATGATGAGCAGATTTCAGAGATCACGGTTGATGAAGGCGTTATCGTCACTTATAGAATAGTTGATAAAGATGCCTCCGAAGAGGATATTGAAGATACGATCGATAACATATCCCGAAGACTCAAAGAATACTCCGGTCACTGCGAATATGTTGTTGAAGATGATGAGATTACTTTTGGAATTGAATTCGATCCAGAAGAATATGATGCATCTATGGTAGTCAGAAAGCTTATCAGACATGGCGGACTCCTTATACTTGATCAGGAAAACTATGAAGCCTGGTCTCAGGGTGAAGATTACGAGGTTGCTCTTACAGGAGAAGATGTAAAAGAAGCATTCGGATCTGAAATGACCGATTCCTTGAATATTCGCAGTTATGTTGTTCAGATTGCTCTTACCGGTGAAGGCACTGCCAAATTTGCGGATTTTACAAAAGATAACCTTAATTCGACAGCATATATCATCTTTGACGGTGAGGTTGTAAGTGCTCCTATAATCTTTGATGCCATATTGAACGGACAGGTATATATCACGGGACTGAACTCTGTGGAAGAAGCGAAAGTACTCGCCGCTGATATTATGGCAGGAACACTTCCTCTTGAACTTGAGCTTGTTGAATATGAGATCATAAAAGAGGAATGATATTGAGTTTAAAAGAGAACGGGATATATCCGTTCTCTTTTTATTTTGGGAAATTTTGGAATATATTGTAAGATTTAAATGTGCTTGTCGTTTATATGGGTAAAGGAGGTAATTTCTGATGGATGACGAAAAGATCGTCAGCTTATATTGGGACAGAAATGAGCAGGCAATCGCCGTATCATCCGAGAAATACGAAAGGTACTGTACTCATATAGCGCATAACATCCTTTTCTCTCAGCGTGATGAAGAAGAGTGCGTAAATGACACCTGGCTTAATGCGTGGAATTCAATGCCGCCTCACAGGCCTTCACTGCTTTCTGTATTTTTCGGGAAGATCACAAGAAACCTTGCAATTGACCGCTACCGCAACTTACACCGTGAAAAGCGTGGCGGAGATTCGGTTGATGCGGTTCTGGATGAACTGGCTGAAATTGTTTCGGGAAATGAAGATCCCGAAGGTGCTGTCCTTGAAAACGAGCTGAAAAAAGAAATAAATGCATTTTTGAAATCACAGCCTGCCGAAAAAAGATTTATGTTCATTCGACGTTACTGGTATGCGGATACGGTTTCGGAAATTGCGGAACGCTTCAAAATGAGCGAAAACAATGTATCCGTTTCACTCAACCGCATGCGTAAAGCTCTCAGTGAACATTTGCAGAGAAAGGGATATAGCATATGAAGCCTGATAAATTATTTGAAGTCCTCGGAGATATAAACGAAGAAGACGTTAAAGCCTCTGAAGAATACACATCCCGTGAAAAGAATACGGTTAAATACATCCTGCCGGCACTTGCCGTGGCGGCAATCATTATTCTGGCTGTTCTGGGATCACAG
>JAEEGL013058368.1_pt1 | contig 37671 bp, 33 predicted proteins | sample 9134231 | NCBI WGS metagenome assembly JAEEGL01 (sample SAMN16246548, study PRJNA631951) | gut metagenome | biome: gut microbiome; feature: rumen; material: fiber-attached | host: Bos | place: Iran: Karaj | collected 2018-10 | reverse complement strand
AATCATCAATTTTATCATTAGCTTCATCCAATGCATCATTTAAATCATTAATAGTATCATTCAAATCACTAATCTGTGAAGCCTGATCATTAATAGTATCATTCAAATCACTAATCTGTGAAGCCTGATCATTAATAGTATCATTCAAATCACTAATCTGTGAAGCCTGATTTTCAATTGTTTCATTCAACTCAGTAATTAGAGCTGATGGATCTTCTATAACAGTTAGAGTAATATCCGTGGTACATGGTTTATAATAATAATCAAGACCGTTATATGTAGCAGTTATTGTGTGTTCACCTGCTTCCAGTTCAGTGTTCTGATATAATTTATTTGTTCTGACACCAGTAGCTTCAACATCCCCCGTAAGATCTACTCTAGCATTTACAATTAAATCTTCAGATTCTTTTTCATAGACTCTTATATCAACCACTACTTTTCCTTCAACATCATTGACTATTACATATTCAATAACTGTATCTTCTCTACTTACTAAATCAACTTCAATTTCTTCACTTTCACTTGCAATATAATAATCATCCGGAGTAAATGTGAATTGAATTGTTGCAGTAGTTCCTTCAGTTGGTTTATAATTGTATGATACAATTCCATTTTCATCTGTTTCCCCAGTATCAATTACTTCCCCATTAATTAATACATTAACTTCTTTACCAACTACAGGTACATTAGTTGCATCTATTAAGGTAGCGTTGATTAAGTTATCTTCATCCAAATTTAGATGTGTGATAGGTGTAACTGTTATTGATGTTTTTATAAGTCTTTCAGGTAATGTTTCATCATTGACTACATTATTGGTTGCAATAATATTACCGTTTCCACCGATTATTTTTTCTAAATTATCACTACTGATAGTTGAATCCTTAATTGTTACATCGTTTAATGTATATACTAAGTCACCCAATACTTTAGCATCATTGTTTTCAAATTTAGAATTTGTGATGTTAACTTGTTGATAAGTGTTTATAGCTGCACCATACAATGCAGTGTTTTCATCAAATTTATTATTGTCTATTGTAATTTTTTTGGTGTTTTCGTTACCATTGTTATCTATTCTTATTGCTCCACCATTACAAGCATCATTTTTGGTAAAATTAGAAGCTGTTATACTTACATCCTGTGTTGTGTTTAGTATATTTATTGCTCCACCACTACCACCATCGCCATCTGGAGATACATCATGTGCTGCAACATTTTCAACAAAATTACTTCTTTGTACTGTTAATTTACCAAGAGAACAAATTGCTGCTCCACCATAATCATTTAGTGTTGCATCCGTGATAGTTGTAACTTTGTTATTGGTAAAGTTTGTTGTACTCACGCTTAAGTTTCCAGTACTATAAATTGCTCCACCATAGTATAATGCTTCATTATTATCAAAGATTACATTATTTTGAGTATTCAAAGAACCATAGTTTATTATTGCTGCACCACTTTCGGCTTTAGCATTTGCAATAGTCATATTTCTTAAAGTAACTGTTTTTCCTTCACCGATTGTTAAGAACTGTTTACCATTTGCATCTATTTTTTTTGAACTTCCATTTATTATTAAGTTACAAGGCATATCATCAAACACTATAGGTTCTGTTTCGGTATATTTTGTACCCACCAAATTAATATATACAAGTTCAACACCCGTATATTCATTGTTAATTTCTTTTGAAACGAGAACCAATTCTTCATAATTTGTTGGAGAAACAACAGGATTATTTACAAAAATACCTGTAACATTATGTAATCCATTTACAGTGACATTATTACCATATTTACTACTTCTCTGAGAAGTAGATACTTTAATAGGTCTTACTCCTGTTATTTCAGTGTTTATTATTGTTAAATCATCGTAATTAAGTGATATTCCATAGTAAGCAGTACTTGTAGGAACATTCTCTTCAAATACGGATTGATCAATTGTTAATGAATCCGTACCAACATTTCCATTATGTTGATCAAATATTGCTGCTCCATCCATTGCCACATTTGATTTAAATGTTGTATCATTTATGGTTGCATGTAAAACCCTATTACGATTACTTTCTTGACAATAATATGCACCACCCTTGTTAGCAGAATTAGCTATAAAAGTACAATTTTCTATAAGTGTTTCCGAAGCAGCACTATCTATAGCACCACCATAACCAACCAATGTACTTCCAGAAATTGCTGTTTGAGGAGCCGTATTTCTTTCAAATGATGTATTTCGTATTGTTAAACTAAGAATTCCAGTTTGTGTTAAATTATTAACACAAATAGCACCACCTCTTGGGTTAAAATTACTTGAACCTACACCATACACAAAATTATCATTGAATACTGAATCTTCAATGATTAAATCATTGTATACTTCTATAGCTCCACCATAGATTGCCTGGTTACCAGTAAATGTTGAATTGGTAATTTTTTTAGTTCCTTGATTTCTACCCTGTTCATCAAAAATATTTATTGCTCCACCATGTCTACCTTTATTGTTGGTAAATGTGGAATTGTTAACAATGAAATCTGATGTACTGTCTATTACACCAATTGCTCCACCATTAGCTCCATTACTTGATGAAGATGTATCCGTATATTCTCCTATGTTTGAATCAAATATAGAGTTATATACATACAATGGCCCTTTTGTACAGATAGCAGCACCATCATCCCCATTTATCCCATCAATTATACGATTGTTCTTAAATGTTGAATCTTTAACTGAGGTTGTTCCTTCGGAATATATTGCAGCACCTGCAGCAATATTACCTGTTTTTTTTGCAATATTACCTTTGAAGGTAACATTATTGATATTTAATGTACCGTAGTTTAATATTGCGGATCCTTTTTCTGCTACTGTGTTTTGTATTATAAGATTATTTAAGTTAAGTGTGTATCCTTCATTGACCGTTATAAATTGATAATTACCAGTACCATCAATTGTTGCCCCGTTACCCTCGATTGTAAGGGTTTTTGCTGTTTCACTTGTTCCCCACACTATCGGTTCATCTACTTCATAAGTTTTTTCTTCTAAAATAATTTCAGTTTCAGCATCTGTTGCATCATCTACATATGATTTTAATTCAGCATAACTTGATGCAGAAGATGCTTCCTTAACATTATTTGTAAATGTTTGCTTTTCCACTTTTATTAAATCGGATTGTTCTTGATTATCTGAACCTACATTAATCATTGAATCATCAACAGAAATTTGATTATTTTCCAATGATTCTGCAGATAATGATCCCAATCCAACCAATAAAATAAGTAATGCACTTATAAAGAAAAGCACTATACTATTTTTATTCATAGATTTTCTCCCAAAAAATTTTAACGGTTAATCAACATTCAAAAAGCATATATATCCTTAAATAAAATAACAACAAAACAATTAGATTTATAGCGAACATTTATTAACAATATTAGTATAATTACAATATATTTAAATATTATCTATAAAAAACAACAAAAATGAATAAAAAAAATATTTAAAAAACATTAAATGTCAAATAAATAGTTAGAATCCTTTTTTAAATAATATAAAAATTCAAAATCGATTAAAAAAAAGAACAATTAATGTAATTGTTAAAAAAAAATAAAAAGATTAAAAAATAAAAAAATAGTTAATTGAAAAATTATCCAACAGGAATTATAAATTTTCTAAACATACTTCCTGCAACACCTGTGCATCAGGATTATTTGGATACATTACCAAAACCTTAGTAAAACATCCAATAGCACTTTGAAAATCATCCAACTCCATATATGCCACCCCTTTATTATTCAGAATAATAGGATTCGAATCATCTATTTTTAATGCATTATCATAGCATTCGATAGCTTCTTCATAACGTTGTAATCCTAACAAAGTATTTCCTTTACTTGCCCAAGTATTTGAATCTTTAGTATCATCCAAACATAATTCTAATGATTTATCATAGGAAATTAGAGCTTCTTCACTTTTTCCTAACATATTAAGTAAAGTTCCCCTTTCATTCCATACGTCAGGATCAGTATCATCCAGTTCCAAAACTTCATCAAAATATTTTAATGCCTCTTCAAAGTCATTCAACATTTCATATATGATTCCTCTCCAATAAAGAATAGTTGTATTTTTTGGATTGATTTTAAATGCTTCATTACTCATTTTTAATGCATTATCAGGTTCTCCCTTGTTTAAATAAACCAATGCTATATTATTATAAAGATATTCATTGTCAGGTTGCAGTTTAATAGCTTTTTTATAATTTTTAATAGCATCCCCAAATTGTCCCAAACGTGATAAGTTATCTCCTATCCTATTTAACAAATTAGCATCATCCGGATCATATTCCAAAGCGGCTTGATAACATAGAGAAGATTGTTCATATTCTCCCATATCAAAGAGAATATCTGCTTTTTTTATTATCATGTTTTTTTGATTGATTGCTGAACCTTCCCACTGAGTAACATGCAACTTTTTAAATTCAAAGATTTGAAACTCATCATTATCTTTTGTATTGTTAGGATAAGATTTTTTAAGATCTTTTTCTAATTCTTTGGAATTTTTATAACCTAATTTATGAGGAAGTTCTGAATTTGATATTATTTCCTTAAATGGAAGTATTTTAACTTTTGTTACCTCTGCTTCGAATATTTTTTCTCTTTCTTTAGATAAAATATTCCAGTAACAAAACAACCTATCCCCACGATATAACGGTTGTTTCCATAACCTCCTAATGGTAATATTCCGTTTTCCAGATATTAAATCAATATCCTTATTCCCTAATAATAAAATCGGCATTTTAATTACTCTTTTTAATTAATTGATTTCCAAATTGTCTTGATTTAAGACGAATTTCAGGTATTTGACATTCTAAATTTTCCAGTATTTCCCTTAAAAATTCGGGATTCGGCTCTTCATATGTAGAAAGACTTGCATCCAAAGTAACCCTATTTCTGAATTGTTGCAATGTGTATCTATCACATCTTAAATTTCTCGTTAATTCATTGATATCTTCCGGATCCAATAATTTTGGAACATATGTTGTTCTACATTCCAGATACACATTATTATCCATTATTATATCAATAGTTTCTGTGATTAATTCTTCAACGTTATTGGGATACATATCACTTATTTTATAATATTTATTTAATGGTGCTTTAATGTCCATTGCAACATAATCCAAATCTTTTAAAATTTCCTTTGTTTCTTCAGGATGTAATCCATTAGTATCCAATTTAACAAGTAAATCATTTTGTTTTGCTTGTTTAATAAAATTTTTTATTACATCCACATGAAGTAATGGTTCACCACCACTTAAGACAATAGCATCAATAAAATCCATGTTATTCTCAACTTCTTCTTCTATTTCCTCAATATCCCATTTTGTTAATTCCTGATTCTTAAGTAACTGTGGATTATGACAATATTTACATCTGAGATTACATCCAGGCGTAAATAATACCAAAGCCATTTTTCCAGGATAATCCAGTGAAGAGTAAGTTGGTTGAATATTCATATAATCACAAAAAATAATATTGAATAAATATATGTTTTTGCATATACTAATAATTTTAAAAATTTTAGAATTACCAAAAATAGATATAAAAAAAAATAAATATTTTCTACTTAAAAACTTAAATTGTAAAATAATAAAAAAAAAACAATAAAAAAATAAATTTAGATGTGATAGAATGTCTGATAAAACAAAAATATATGATGGTGCAAAAGTTATCGGAGATGTAACTTTAAGTGATAAAGTTGGAATTTGGTATAACGCTGTGGTAAGAGGAGATGAAGCTCCCATAACTATTGGTGAAAGATCAAATGTACAAGATAACTGTGTAGTCCATGTAAGTAAAGGTAAACCTGTTAAAATTGGTAAAAACGTTTCTATCGGACATGGTGCAATAATTCACGGATGTACTATTGACGATAATGTAATTATTGGAATGGGTGCAATTGTATTAAATGGTGCACACATTAGAAAAAATTCTCTTGTAGGTGCTGGAGCATTAGTAACTGAAAATAAAGAATTCCCAGAAAAATCTTTAATTATCGGAAGTCCGGCCAAAGCTGTGAGAGAATTAACAGAAGAAGATATTCAAGGCATAACAAAGAATGCTAATGAATATGTCAGATTATCATTTGATGAAGGGTAGATTAATATGGTTAAGACAAGAAGTATAATTGATGAATACAAAACATATGTTCCTGGACGAAGTAAAAAAGAAATTGCTGAAAAATATGGTATTAAAGAAGAAGATATTATTAAACTTGGTTCTAATGAAAATCCATGGGGTCCAGCACCTGGCGTATATGACGCAATAAAAAATTCAATAAATGAAATGAACAGATATCCGGAAAGTAATCATGAATATCTTAAAGAAAAAATTGCAGAATATGCCGGAGTAAGACCGGACCAAGTAATTGTTGGTGGAGATGGGGCGGATGAACTTTTTGATGTTCTAGCTAAAACAGTTATAGAACCTGGAGATGAATTCATTGTACACCCGCCAACATACACATATTATGAATACATTTTCAAACAACAGTTTGCAAAACCTGTATATGCAAAATGGAACATTGAAGAAAACAAACTAGATGTTAACTCCGTTCTTGAAAATATTAGTGATAAAACCAGAGCAATATTTTTATGTACTCCAAATAATCCTAGCGGAGGCCTTATCCCACAAGAAGATATTATTAAAGTCATAGAAGCAACAGATGCATTGGTTGTAGTGGATGAAGCATACTGGGAATTTGCTGAAACAAATAACATTAATCTATTAGACAAATATGAAAACGTATTCATTATTAGAACTTTTTCAAAAGTACTGGGATTAGCTGGTTTAAGAATTGGTTATGGATTAAGTAATCCCGAATTTTTAGAGAAAATGAACAGGATTAAACCAGTATTCAGTTTAACAGTCCCTTCACAAAAAGCAGTTATAGCAACTTTAGAAGATAAAGAATTCATTGAAGAATCAACTAGAAAATCCATTGCCGAACGTGAATACCTGTATGAAAGTATTGATGCCATGAATAATTTGCATATTTACAAATCCAAATCAAATTATTTGCTGGTGGATCTCCATAAAAGTGGATATACTGCTGCAGAATTAGCAGAAAAATTAATGGAACATGGAATAATAGTCAGGGATTGTACTAGTTTCCAGGATTTAGATGAATATTATATGAGAATAAGTGTAGAAACACATCCAAAAAATGAAAAATTCATAGAAGTTCTAAAAGAACTAGTTGAATAATCAAGAACTTCTAATCTTAACCTTCTTGGAGAAAAATATTATCTCCAAAATATCTTCTTTTTAATGTCTTTTAGGATTATGATAAACTAATGCGGCTACAACACTAGCCCTTTCAATAACAGTATGAGTTTGAACAATCTCCTTATAATCAATGATTTCCAACTCTCTTTTCTCCATCATATATTCTGCCATGAATTTAGCTTCTTTTTTTAGTTCATCTATTGGTTTATTTACTCCTTTAGTCTCTATAACACAGCCCATTTCATCAGCTTGACAAAATGCAATTACAGCAGATATTTCATCACCAGGATTATCAGAATATTGATGCGAAAGTACACAATTTGTCATTTCACCCGGCTCTAACTCAGGCATATCAACCAGTTGCGTATTTGGTGGAAGCATACTGGAAACAGGAATTAAGTTAACATTACCAATTTTTGCCTCCAATAACGCATTATCAAAAGCATTGAGTTTTGTTGGTCCTTCAGATGCTCCTTTAGTAAGTGATACTTTCATTACATATTCTCCTAATAAATTGTTAATATGATTTTTGTAAGTTATAACTAATTAATTTAACACTAAATCAAATAATAAATAACAACTACTTCTATTTAACATAGTATGAAATTTACTTATACATAATATTATAATAATTAAATATATGGTGAAAAAGATGTGGGATATGCTTTTACCTATAATGATAGTTGTTGCATCAAATTGTTTTTATCATATCTTTTCTAAATCTACACCACATGGAATTAATGCGTTTGGTACATTGATGATAACTTACTTAACTGCAACAATAATTACAGGAATATTTTTTATATTTATAGTTAAACCAGAAAATGTATTAATGGAATTAGGAAAAATTAATTGGGCTTCCATAGGATTAGGTATTGCCATAATCGGTCTTGAAGCAGGATATCTTTTTGCTTATAGAGTCGGATGGCAAGTTAATACGGCTCCATTAATAGCCAATACTTGTTTAGCAATTGCTTTAATTTTCATAGGTGCGCTATTATACAAAGAAAGCATCACAATTAAACAATTAGCAGGTATTGTAATATGTTTAATTGGCATAATCCTGATAAATATATGATAACATAGCTTTTAACCTAATTAAAATAAATTTATCTTAACATAACATACCTTCTTTAAATACTGAGAAGTTTTTTAATAACTTTAGGTAATAATATTTAATAAAGTATATAATCTTATTTTTACATAAATTATATTAATAATAAAGAAAATTAGACCAAAAATCAAAATATTAAATGGTAATAAAATATCTAAATTAATCATTTTAAAATAAACGGAAAATAATTATAAGGACGTGAGAAGTTAATGACTGATGAAAACAACAAACAAAAATTATCATTCACACAATCATTAAGAGCCAACAATGAAATAATTACCAATATTAAAAAAGAAAACGTTACACAGGAACCTAGAAAACCTAGAGAAAACGAATTACCAATACTATTAATTCCGAACACGATTCTTTTACCTCACACAGACATGACCATAGAATTAGACAAACCACATACAGAGAATATGTTAAAAACCGTAAACAGTGAAAATCAAGGAATAATATTAACTCCAAAAAAGATACCTCAAGATGAAAACGGTACTGTGGAATTTTATGATATTGGTGTCATACTAGAGCTCAAAAACTTACAAGAAGAACCTGAACAATACCAATTAGAACTAAAAGTTAAAGACAAAGTACTTGTATCCGAAATTACTGAAACTGATGGTTATTATCATGGAATTTATGAAATTATTGAAGAAGAAACAAATATTACTGAAGAAGAATCCTTGACAATTAACAAAAACATAAATGATGCCGTTCTTACAATAAGCAATTTAATTCCAAATTCTGAAATATACGCCCAACAAATTATCGGAAAATTAGATACATTAGAAAAAGTTGCAGAAGTCTTCCCTTATATTAGAGTACCTGTGGAAAGGAAACAAGAACTTCTTGAAATGAAATCTGCCAAACTTAGAGCTTTAACTGTTGTTCAATTACTTTTAGAACAAAAAGAAGCCATGCTCATTCAAATGGACATTGCTAAAAAACTCAATAAAAAAATGAGTGAAACACACAAGCAATCCCTTCTAAGAGAACAAATGAAAATGATTCAAGAAGAGCTTGGAATGACTGATGAATCTGATGACCATAAAACATACAGGGAAAAAATTGTGGAAGCAGAACTTCCAGAAGAAGTCGAAAAAGCAGCTTTAGAAGAACTTCGTAAATTAGAAAGGCAAGGACAAAATAATTCTGAAGAAAACATAATCAGAAACTATTTGGATACTATTTTAAGTTTACCTTGGCACAAAGAAACGGATGTTGAAATTGACATTCACAAAGCAAAAGAACAATTAGACAAAGATCATTATGGACTTAAAAAAGTTAAAGAAAGAATCATCCAACATTTAACCGTTCTTAAGATGAAAGAAGAAAAACAAGGTTCTATCTTATTATTAGTCGGTCCTCCAGGTACTGGTAAAACCAGTTTAGGTAGAAGTATTGCAGAAGCTTTGGAAAGACCGTATGTTAGAGCCAGTTTAGGTGGTGTTAAAGATGAATCTGAAATTAGAGGACATCGCAGAACATATCTTGGGGCACTTCCAGGTAGAATAATCAATGGAATGAAAAAAGCTGGAAAAACCAATCCCGTATTTGTATTAGATGAAATTGATAAAATGACTGCATCAATCAATGGAAACCCGACAAGTGCACTTTTAGAAGTATTGGATCCAGAACAAAATAATTCATTTAGTGACCATTATCTGGAAGTTCCATACGATTTATCTGATGTATTCTTCATAGGTACAGCAAACTCATTATCTGATATTCCAGGACCATTACAAGATCGTTTAGAAATTATAGAATTGGACAGTTACACAAAACAAGAAAAAGAACACATCGCTCAAGAACACTTAATAGATGAAGTTTTTGAAGACCATGGATTAACAAGAGATGACCTAATAATTACGCCAAAAACGATTACTACATTAATAGACAAATACACCCGAGAAGCAGGAGTACGTAATCTTAAACGCCAAATAGAAGCTATAGCAAGACACACTACAGAAAAAATTGTTGTTGATGATGTAAAGTTACCATACATTGTAACAGCTGATATGTTATATGATATATTAGGTCATGAAAAAGCACATTATGAATTAGTACCTGATGAAAACCCAGCAGGAGTTGTAACCGGATTGGCATGGACCCCTGTGGGTGGAGACATACTATATATTGAAGCAGCGCTGACACCTGGTGAAGGAAAACTAAAACTAACCGGTAAACTTGGAGACGTAATGAAAGAATCTGCACAAATAGCACAAAGTCTTATTAAATCAAGACTTTCATCATTACTTAAAGATTCTGATTATAATGAACATGATATTCACATACACGTTCCTGAAGGAGCAATACCTAAAGATGGACCTTCAGCAGGAGTAACTATGACAACTACTTTAGCTTCATTAATTACAGGAATCCCTGTTAGTTCAACATTGGCAATGACGGGAGAAATATCATTGACAGGTAAAGTTTTACCGGTTGGTGGAATTAAAGAAAAAATGATTGCTGCACATCGTTCAGGAATTAAAACAGTGCTTATACCAGAACGTAATTTAAAAGATTTGGACGATGTTCCTGAAGAAGTTAAAAATGAATTAACATTTAAAACTATGAAGACCATTGAAGATGTTCTTACAGAAGCATTGAATATTAAACTTCCAAAACCTGAAACTTTAAAAATTGACGTTTCTACCCTCCAACAATAATCTCCTTTTCCAACACTTTTTTTAAAATTCTAAATAATTTTTCAACATCAAAATTTTGAAATAGTTTAAACTAAATAATATTAACCATAAATAGAAGTAGTCGTGTGAAAATGAATGATGAAGAAATAAAATTTTGGTTAGATTTATGTCCCAAAATAGCTGAAAAAGTAGAGCAATCCATAGATTTTGCTAGAGAAGACCCCCATGTTACAAGCATTACAAAAATAGGAGCAGATGGAACTCCCACCCATAAAATTGATGAATATGCGGAAAATGCTGCCATAGAAGTATTAAAAAGTACTGGAAAATCATTGATCGTTATTAGTGAAGAGATAGGTACTATAAAACTTGGAAATAATCAAGCAGAAGCTGTATTAATTATGGATCCATTAGATGGAACAACCAATGCAATGAAAAATCTTCCATGTTATGGTATCTCAATTGCAATTGCATCAACAGAGAAAAACAAATCTTTGGAAGATATAACTTTAGAGGATATTGAAGTTGCATTTGTAAAGAATTTTCCAACCGGTGATACATATTTAGCAGTGAAAGACAAATATGCTTGTAAAAATTCTAAACCAATTCATGTTTCTAATGTTGAAGAAGCAAAAAAAGCCACTTTAAGCACATATCTTTACCGTTCAAAATGTGATATGAATAATATTTATTCTCATGTTAGACGTATGCGAATCATGGGAGCTATTGCCGTTGAAATGTGTTTTGTTGCAGAAGGTATTTATGATGTTTTCCTAGATACCCAAGCAGTTAGAGTATTGGATATTGCTGCAAGTCAATTAATTATTAAAGAAGCCGGAGGATACATTACAGACATTAACTCTAATGTTCTCTCCAGTCAAATAGATTTACTTGAAAAAACCACAATAGTAGCTACAACAAATCAAAAATTACAAGAAGAGATTATCAGATTATTAGAATAAGAGGTGAAATCCTTGAAAATTGGAATTGTTTCACGTACTGATAAAGAAGATGCATTGGAATTAGATCGAAGCATAATTAATTATCTACTTGAAAATAAAGTTGAAGTGGAAATAGATACCAACGTTACAGAAAAACTTACAGAATTTCGTAAGTTTCTTACACCAGTTAATGATATGACATCCGATTTTGTCATATGTGTTGGTGGGGATGGTACTGTCCTTAAAGCCCAACAAGTATTGTCTCCCAAAAAAATTCCTATTTTAAGCATTAATATGGGAACTGTTGGTTTTCTTACAGAAGTTGAACCAGAAGACATTTTTGAATGTTTAGATGAACTGCTTAGCTATAATTTTTTCATTGAAGAACGTTTACAATTGGATGTTTACTGTGATGATGAGTGGAAAACTGTTCTTAATGAATTAGTTATTATGACCAGCCAACCAGGTAAAATGTTAGATTTACAAATTGTTGTTGATGAAGAAATAGTGGATAATGTTCGTGCTGATGGATTAATTGTTTCCACACCAAGTGGTTCTACAGCATATGCAATGAGTGCAGGAGGCCCTATTGTAGATCCAAGAGTAGATGCTGCAATAATCATACCTATATGTCCATTTAAACTAAATACCCGACCAAAAATTGTTCCTGCAGATACAAACATTACCGTAAAATTTTTAAATAAAGATAAAAAAGGTCTTGCAGTACTTGATGGTGTAAATAACAAAGAATATGGTTATATGGAAGAAATTAAACTTAGAAAATCCGATGTTGTAGCATATTTTGTCAGATTTAGAAAAAACTTCTATGAAAGTGTAAATAAAAAATTAACAATGGATTAAAAAAAATAGGAGTGTACTTGATGAATAAAAAAAATATTTTAATCAGTGATGCAAATCATGGCGGTCTCATATTACTAGAAGAATATTCTAAGTACACTCATAACAACTTATTTTTTTATGATATTTACAATAAACTTTCAGAAAATAAAAAAAATGAACTGGGAAAAAAGTTTAATGTAAAATTTTTGTCATTAAAAGAAATACAGGAACATGAAGACTCTTTTATAAAAATTAATCCTGTACATATGCCACCAGTAATTAAAACGGATTATACTCATCATGAATTTGTTGGCTACTTACTAAAGAAAATTAATATAAAAACCAAAATCATACAAGTAACAGGCGTTAAAGGAAAAACCACTGTTACAACGTTATTAAAACATGTTTTAAGCAATTATAATACCCTTATTTTAACTAGTGATAAATTAACATATAACAATAAAACTTTGATGAAAAAACTTAGTATTACTCCGGCCAGCATCATAACGGCCATAAATAAAGCTAAAGAAGAAAAAATTTTCAATGAACTGGATTATTGTATTTTTGAAGTTTCATTAGGAGTTGTACCTAATGGATATATCAACATTTTAACAAACATTTTAGAAGATTATCCCATAGCCAAAGATTCCAGTTGTGCCTCAATTGCAAAAGAGTCTGTATTTACTTCAAAACATACAATATGTGAGTACAGCAGTTATCAAACTTTTTATAATGTCCATAAAAATGTTATCACTTTAAGTTTTGATAATGAAAATGCCGATATTTATTCATGTAATGTCAAATATGATATAAAAAACACAAGCTTTGACATGACATATTTTGATAAAAAATACAATATAACTCATTTTGCATTAAGTGATTTTTATATTACAAATCTATTATTCGCAATCAGTGTTGGTTTAATTCTTAAAATAAATATCAAAGACATAATATCCAATTTAAAATCATCAGCCAATATTGAAGGAAGAAATTCTTACAAGTTTATAAATGATAAACTGATAATTGAAGACATAAATCCGGGACTGAATACTACATCTATAAAAAAATGTGTCGACAACATAACAAAATATAGTGAAGATTACTTATTAATTATTGGTGGTGATTATGGAATTACTTGTGAAGAAATTGATGAAGAAAAATTATATGAATATCTTAAAAACATTAAACCTAAAAAAATAATCTTCACAGGAAAATTAGGGTATAATCTTATAAATAGATTAAATAAATCATACACATATTTCAATAAGCTTAACGAAGCAGTTGAATACTGCATTAAAAAAACGGATAAAATGATAATCCAAATAATTTACAGAAGTGAATATAACTCTAACATAAAGGACACACTATACAAAACATGATGATTTTCTAAAATTTAAAGTTGTTAGATTTTAAAACAATCTTTATTTAAATAAATATTATCTAAAAAGCTATAATTATATAAACTATATTAATGCTTTTAAACAAATATAAATAAAGAGTATAAAAATATTTAATAATCACAGAGTAAAATAAAGAAAGAATTTATATCTAATAACAAGAAGATTAACGATATCATTTTTTTTTAGATTAGATACTTTGAATAGGAGGTATGTTAATTGATAGTTGGTACTAGAGGTAGTAAATTAGCCACTACTCAAACTCAAACTGTTGTTGACTCACTGGAAGAAATTATTGGTGAAAAAATAGAAACTAAAATCATTAAAACAACAGGCGACAAGATTAAAGATTCACAATTATATAATATTGATGCAAAAGGAATATTCACAAAAGAATTAGATACAGCGCTTATCGAAGGAGACATTGATTTTGCTGTACACAGTTTCAAGGATCTTCCAAGTGAATTAAATGACCAACTTACAATAACTGCCATTCCCAAAAGAGAAGCTGTTAATGAAGTGTTAATTTCAAATTATTCATGGGATGAATTACCGGATGGTGCAACATTAGGTACTAGTAGTGTAAGAAGAGAAGCTTTTTGTAAATTACACGAAAAAAATATTGTTACCAAACCAATTCGTGGAAACATTGATACCAGAATAAGAAAAGTAGAAGATGGAGAATATGATGCCACAATTATGGCTCTTGCAGGTATTAATAGACTTGGATTACAAGAACATGTTAAAGAAATCTTCGATGAAACATATATTGTTCCTCCAGCAGGTCAAGGTGCATTAGCAGTTATGACACATAAGGATTCAGAATACTTTGATGTAGTAAGTAAACTGAATGATGACAACACAAGAATTGAAGCATTATGTGAAAAAGCCATACTTGAAACATTACAAGTAGGATGTCAATGGCCTGTAGGAATAGTATCTAAAGTAAAAGGAAATGATATTAATATACACTGTGAATTATTAAGTCCTGACGGAAAAATATTAGCAGACATTAATGAAACTGCTAAAAAAGATAATGCTATTGTAGCTGCAAAATCCATCGGAGAAAGATTGAGAGAGGAAGCATTATGACTAAAACAAACGTTGGAGTTATAGGAGTGGGAGCAATGGGATACAACCATGTGCGAATATACTCCGAACTAGAAAATGCACATTTATTAGCAATATCAGATATGGTTAGAGGTACATTAGATTCTGTATCAAAAGAATTTAACACAGTAGGTTATGTTGATTTTGATAATATTCTCCAGTTAGATGATTTAGAAGCCGTTAATATTTGTGTACCTACAGTATTTCACCATGATGTAGTTATGAGCGCCATTGAAGCAGGAAAAAATGTTCTTGTTGAAAAACCTATAGCATCAAAACTTGATGAAGCTCAGGAAATGATTGATGCAGCAAATGATGCAGGAGTACTTTTAGCTACAGGTCACGTTGAAAGATTTAATCCAGCAGTTAGAGTAGCAAAACAATTAATTGATAATGGTGAAATTGGAGAAGTTGTAACAGCAAATGCAAAACGTTTAGGTCCGTACCCTCCACGTATAAGAGATGTCGGAGTAGCAATTGATCTTGCAATTCACGATATTGATATATTCAACTACTTATTTGAAGGTAAAGCAAATACTGTATATGCCAATATGAGCAGTAATCTTAAAAACTGTGAATTTGAAGATCATGCTGAAATTATGACTAAATATGACAATGATGTTTTAACAATTCTTGAAACTAATTGGTTAACACCATACAAAAAAAGACAATTAAACATTACTGGTGTTGATGGAATAATTTCAGTAGATTATGGAGAACAAACTGTTACAGTATATAAAGAAAACAACAAAGTTGAAGAAGTTAAAGTGGAAAACAAAGAACCATTGAAAGAAGAATTAAGATCATTTGTTAATGCGGTTCAAAATAAAACATCACCAGAAGTATCTGGACAAGATGGATTTGAAGCATTGAAAATTGTTGATGCCGCTATGAGATCATCAAAAGAGAAAAAACTCATTGAATTTGAATAAGGTGGGATAATAATGAATTCTATATTAATCGAAAAAGCAACAGAACTTAAAAATAAAGGATTGACAACCGGTGAAATTGCTGATGAATTAAACATATCCAAAGACACAGCACAATGGTTAAGTATGCAAATGACAAATGTATCCAAAACCAAACAAAAACAAAAACCGGATGACTTTGCAATTAATTGGAGAACTATTGGTTCATCATCTGCCAGAATGCAATTTATTTCAAGTGCATTAGCAGATTTAGCTATTGAAGATACGGACATAGACGTAGTTGTAGGTATAAGTGTAAGTGGTGTACCATTCGCAACAATTATGGCAGAACTTTTAGATGCTGAATTATCAGTATTCCACCCAATCAAACATATGAAAAACGAATCAGCACAGGGTGCAATAAGTAATAACTTTGCAAATATCAAAAATAAAAATGTTGTTATTGTAGATGACGTTATAACTAGTGGTAATACTGTAATTGATGCTATAAAAGTATGTAAGACACAAGGTGCAAAACCAGTAGCAGTAACCGTCTTAGTAGATAAAAAAGGAATAAATGAAATAAACAATGTACCTATTAAATCCTTAATTAAAATTAATAAAGTAGGATAATTCTTACATTTAACCCCCTTCAATACACTTATTTTAACAATATTAATATATACTTAAAAATACATATATAGTACATAATAATGTATTATTAATTGCAGAGAATAAATTTTAACTCATACATACTATCAGGATTCATATTTATAATTGGAATAAAATCGGAGGCTAATTATCTTGAAAAAAGCAAATAACAATAAAAATAAGAATAATAATAACAACAACCAACAAGGTGGAGAACAAAGTATTCGTGTAAGAAGTCCACGTAAAGGAGAAATTCCAGGAGTTGTCGAACAAATTTTAGGACATGGAAAACTCAAAGTTAGATGTAATGACAAAAATATCAGGTTATGTCGTATTCCAGGAAAAATGAAAAAACGTATTTGGATACGTGAAGGAGACGTTGTTCTTGTTAAACCATGGGATTTCCAAAGTAATGAAAAAGCAGACGTCATTTGGAGATACACACGTACCGAAGCAAATTACCTTGAAAGAAGAGGATTCTTAAAAATATAATAGATAATAACCACCGGACTGGATGATATGGACTTACTGGAGAAATTTGAACCCATATTAATTTTTGGATCCATAATATTGGGTTTAATTTTAAATAATGTGTCCTTTCTACAACAGATTAGTCCATCACTCATCACTATTTTTTTAGCATTAATGTTATTTGCACTATTTCTTGATACTCCATTTTCAGATATCAAAAATAGTTTCTCAAATATCAAATTCACAAGCATAAGTTTGTTAATTAATTTCATATGGACTCCCTTATTCGGATATTTCCTAGGAAATCTGTTTCTAAACGGCTACGTTGATTTGTTTATAGGATTTGTTATGTTAATATTAACACCTTGTACAGATTGGTATTTGATATTTACAAAGATGAGTAAAGGAAATGTAGCTTTAAGTTTATCAATATTACCCATTAATTTAATTATTCAATTAGTATTACTCCCAATATACCTATTAATATTCTTTTCAAGCTCAAATAGTATTGAGTTAATAGATTTAATAAATAGTATAATAACATTCATCGTAATACCCTTTATAGCATCATCAATAGTAAAATATATATTTAAAAACAAACCTATTAAAGATAAGATAACATCAGTATTTAGTAATTTACAAAGTATATTCTTATGTATAGCAATTTTTGGATTATTCAATACAGAAGCAACCAGTTTATTTAATAATTTGAATTCAATAGGACTATTATTTATACCAATAATAATCTTTTTTATAGTTAACTTTTGTGTTGATTATATTGTTGCTAGAAAAAATAAGTTCAGTTATGAAAATTATGCAAGTTTAACCCTTACTACATTAGCACGTAATTCCCCCTTAGCATTAGCAATAGCTATACGTTCATTTCCCCATAATGAACTAATTGCCATAGCCTTAGTAATTGGACCTTTAATTGAACTACCTGTGCTATACATAGTTTCAAGAATACTTCTAAAAATTAGTAAAAAATATTAGGAGGATTAAGTCTGAAAGAAAAACATTATCAAGATGCAGATAATCAAATGAGAAAACTGGAAGAAACTAAAAGACTAAAAAGTGTCGAAGACAAACAAGTTTCTAGTGAGGTATTTGATAATAAAACATTACAAGTGTTATACAAACTTGCTAAACAGGGATACCTCCAAAGTTTAAATGGTGTAATCAGTACTGGAAAAGAAGCAAATGTATTTCTTGGTATTGATGATGATGATAACGAAGTAGCAGTAAAAATTTATAGAGTTGTCACATTAGATTTTAAGAAAATTAAGGAATACATTGCAGGAGATCCGCGTTTTAAGAGTCATGGAAACAATACCCGACAGATTATCACAGCATGGACTCAGAAAGAATTTAAGAATTTAAGTCGATTATATAATTTAGATTTAAATGTTCCTGAACCCTATACTGCTAATGAAAATGTTTTGGTTATGGAATATTTGGAACATTCCGAAGAAGATGCTAGTGCAGCACCTCCACTGAGCAAAATTAAAATTGATAATGCAGAAGAAGTATTTGAAGAGATAATAAATTTCATGGATGTTTCCTATAATCAAGCACAACTAGTCCATGGTGACTTATCAAGATATAATATTTTATATTCTTATGGACATCCCTACATTATTGACGTGTCTCAGGCAACTCTTACTAGTCATCCGGCCAGTATGCAATTATTAGATAGAGATATTGAAAATATAGTTTATGATAGTAAAAAATTTAATTTGGATTTAACTTTTGATTATATTAAGGAAAGAATTATTAAAAAAGATTAAGGTGAAAAGTATGCTAATAAAATGTGATATTTGTGGACATGAATTTGATCATATGGATGCAGGTTGTTGTGATTGTGGATATGATTGTGGTGGAGCAAACATAAAATGTCCTAATTGTATGTTTGATATAGAAGCACCCCCTGAAATTAGAGGAGATATCTTAAAACAAAAAGAGGAAAGATCTATTTTTGTTCGACTTGAAAAAGAATTAAATTTGAAATAACCTCACCCTAATTCCAACTTTTTTTAAAAAAAAAATTAATAAAAAATTAATTAATTACAAGTAATATTTATTCTTATGTAAATTATTAATCAAAAAATAAAATTAACTATATAAACTAAATAATATTAGAAAATACAATTAATTAAATAGCAATATAAATAATAATAAGTTTTAAATATTATTTAAACAATAAATAATAGTAGAATATGAAGATACGAAAAAAGTATCATCATCACCAATAGAATAATCTTTTTATAACTTTTTAATTAAAGATTGATAAATATAAACAACAAACAATTTATTTAAGGAAATATTATTAATTATATTTTATTTTAAAAAATTAAAATAATAATCACCAATTAAGGAGCTTTTATAATGGTAAATACAGAATATCTAAAAATACCAAAAGACCGCGTTGGAGTAACAATCGGTAAAAATGGTAAAATCAAACATCAACTAGAAATTATAACTAAAACAGAATTAAAAATTGACAGTGAAACAGGAAACATTGCAATTAGTTCAACAGAAGAAACTGATGATCCTTTAGCAATATGGAAAGCAAGATACATGATAAAAGCTATTGGTAGAGGATTTAACCCAGACTTAGCATTAAAATTACAAGATGATGATTTAATTTTAGAAATTATCAACTTACAGGATTATGTAGGTAAATCCAAAAAAGCTTTAGTAAGACAAAAAGGAAGAATTATTGGTAAAAACGGAAGAACAAGACAAATTATGCATGATATGCTTGATGTTGAAATAAGCATATATGGTAAAACCGTTTCTTTAATTGGTAAAATTGAAAACATACAAATGGCAAGAGAAGCTATTGAAATGATTCTTGAAGGTTCAAGACAAAAAACTGTCTATGCATATCTAGAAAAAATGCATGACAAACTCAAAAGAAAAGAATTTGATGAAATGGTTAATGGAGTACCTGATGAAAGAGAATTCTTAAGAGAAGATCTTGATACTGATGAAGATTTTACCGATGCTGAAGAAGATTACAACCAAGCAGCATTAGATCAAGAAGAAAATGAAGAAGTTGATGATGAAGAAGTTCCTGAAATAATATAACCCCCATTAAACTCTTTTTTTTATTCTTTTAATTTAAAATTTATATTTTTTTAACATTTAAGATAATAATTAATAGTTCTAAATAAAAATATATAAAAAGAACAAGAGTATAACTTAACTGAGGCTAAAAAATGAGTGAAGAAAAAAATTTAATTGTTGCATTAATCCTATCATTATTCCTGGGAATGGGTAATGTATATCAAGGATTAACTAAAAGAGGATTATTTGAATTTTTTATAGGCATATTATTTATTATATTAGCCAATATTTCCTCAAAATTTTATTATATGGTATGTGCAGTTTGGTTAATCCTTATACTATATGACACATATCTTTGTAATAAAGCAATTAATAATAATGAAACTATTCCAAAATTTTTTGGAAAACTTGACATTCAATAAACCTATGATAATAATTTACATTATATAATCATAGATATACTTTTATTTTTTTATAAAAATATTACTTATCAAAACCCCCTTCATGAATAGTTATCAAGACCCCCCAAAATTGCTATTTTTTTATAATGTTGGGTATATACAATGTTTTATATTATACTTTTTACATATAGTATAATATAGATAAAAGATGAAAAAAAAATTTACTACATATAGATAACTAAGTAAAAATGTAGTAAAATAATATAGTATTCATCAATAATAATATGAAAATCTACTTTTTATAAGAGATAAAAAACACGTACTTGAATAATACTAATAAAAGCAAGTAGTAATAAAAATAATTTGGAGGTTTGAAATCCTTGGAACGTGACACTACAGAATTATTTGAAGAATTTAAGGAATTAACTGCATCCGAGTTTTTTAAAAGAAATAAACAGATGTTAGGTTTTTCTGGAAAAATAAGATCTTTAACCATAGTATTCCACGAACTTATCACCAACAGTCTCGATGCATGTGAAGAAGCAGGAATTCTACCAGATATTTCAATAGAACTTAAAAGATTAGGTAAAGACCATTACCTATTAAAACACGCAGATAACGGACCTGGAATCCCTGAAGATTTCATTACAAAAGTATACTGTCAAATGTTTGCAGGAAGTAAATTCCGTAACATCCAATCAAGAGGACAACAAGGTTTAGGATGTAGTGGATGTGTACTTCTTTCTCAAATGACAACAGGACAACCAGTAAAAATAAGATCAAGATACAGAGATGGAGATAATCTCAAAGGAGTTGAAATGGATGTAAAACTTGATGTTAAAAAGAACACTGGTATAATCCTTGACAGAAAAGAATTTGAAACAGACAGAACTGGTTCAGGTATAGAAATAGAATTTAAAGACGTATCCTACTCCATGAGTGAACAAGGAGCTTACGAATACATCAGACGTACCGTAATTGGAAATCCTCATGCAAGAATTGTATTTAAAGATCCAACCGGACGTAAATATACATTCGAAAGAGCAACAGAACAAATACCACCACTTCCAAAAGAAGTTTTACCACACCCTAAAGGTGTAACCGCAGATGATATAATAGATCTCTGTAAAACAACCAACAAGAAAAGATTTAAAAACTTGTTAATGGATTCATTAAGTCGTGTATCCTCTAAAAAAATTAAGGAACTTGAAGAAGCAACAGGTATAGACATGAACAAACGTCCAAAAAGTATTACCTGGAAAGAAGCTGAACAAGTTGTACAACAATTCGATCAAATGAAATTCATGGCTCCTCCTACAAGCGGTCTCAAACCGATTGGGGATGAACAAATTGAAAAAGGTATTAATGAAATATTATTACCAGAATTTTCAACCGCGATTACAAGAAAACCTCAAGCATACCGTGGTGGAGTATCATTTATCATAGAAGCAGGTATTGCATATGGTGGAAAAGCAGGACGTTTAGTTGGACAACAGAAAAAAGCAGAAATAATGAGGTTTGCTAACCGTGTACCATTAACATTCGATCAAGGTAGCTGTGCAATCACAGAAGCATTAAAAAGTATTGACTGGAGAAGATATGGTGTTAGAAACTTAGATGATGCACCAATTTCAGTATTTGTGAATATTATCTCCACAAATGTTCCATACTTATCAACAGGTAAACAAAGTGTAGCTCCAGAAGAAGAAATAGTTCGAGAAATCAGACAAGCTACAATGAAAATTGCAAGAAAACTCGAAAAATACATAAGAACCAAAAAAGCAGCTAAAAATGAAGAAATGAGAGCAAAAATATTCGAAGACTTAGTTCCAGTAGTTATAAAACAATCCGCATTACTTGCAGAAAAAGATGTTCCTGAATACGATAAAATCATGGATGAAGTTACACACAAAGCAAAAATTATGGATATGAAACATCGTCTTAAACAACCGGAAATTGAACCAATGCAAATACTCATTACTGAAGATCCTAAAACAAGAATGAAAACAGAATATGAAGAGTATGAAGACTACGATGAAGTAGTAGAAGATGACGAATAAGGAAGGGATTTAATATGATGAAACATAAAGAACATGCTTTAAATAGTTTAAAAGGTATGGGAGATGAAGTTCTCGAAAAAATATTACTAGAACAAGTTCCAAGTCTTAAAATTCCTTCAAGAGGAACAGGTAACATTATTTACAACGAAGAAAAAAGATACTTTGAACTTGGTGACCGTAAAGGAACAAGATCATTAGGTAATGTTAAACAAATCAAAAAAATGGCACAGATGATGTGTGTAGGAAACTTCTGTAAAGAACTAGTTAACATCCAAAAGACTGCAACAATGAGGGAGATGTACTATGTATCAGAAGGATGGGATGTTGGATTTGACAACCAGCAAGAATCAAACAACATCACAGAGGATATTGAAGTAACATTAGGAGTATCACGTGAAAACTTAGGTCTTCTTCCAGAAGAAGATGGTGCAGCAGTATATGGTGACATCACATTACGTGACGAAGATGTTGAATTTAACGCTTTAAGAATGGGAAAATCAGGTTATTCCATTCCTCCAACTGTAGATGATGTTGAATTTGTTGATTCAAATGTAGAACGTATTATTGCTGTAGAAACCATGGGGATGTTCCACAGATTAGTTCAAGAAAAAGCATATGACAGATTCAATACTTTAATTGTGGGACTTAAAGGTCAGGCAGCTCGTGCTACAAGAAGATTCATTAGACGTGCAAGTGATGAACTTAACGTTCCAGTATACATTTGTAACGACGGAGACCCATGGGGATTCCACATTGGTATGGTAATTATCTCAGGTAGTGCAAAACTTGCACACGTAAACCACGACCTTGCAACCCCTGATGCAAAATTCTTAGGAGTAACAGCATCAGACATCATGAATTACGATTTACCAACAGATAAACTTAAAGATATTGACGTTGCACGTTTAAAAGAATTATCTGCAGATCCTCGTTACAGAGGAAAATTCTGGCAAAGTGAAATTAAGAAAATGCTTAAACTAGGTAGAAAAGCAGAACAGCAATCTTTCTCAAAATATGGTTTAGAATATATTGTAGATGAATACTTCCCGGCAAAAATAGGTGCTATAGAAGGTTCACCAATAGAATAGACATGTATATATTACATATACATCTTACTTTTTTTAGGGATGAATGATAATATTAACATTAAAAATATCATTAAAGGAAAAAGTATTGCCTTAATCATATTAATGATTTTAGCTTGTTCTCTGTTAACAGGTGACAGTTCCATTATTATTCCTTCAATATTATTTATAGGAATAGTGGGGGGAATAATAAAAAAAGGCACTATGAACGAAGTATTACTTAGTAATTTCCTTGCATTTGTTATTGGTTCAATACTGACTATGATAGTATCATTAATCAATGTATACTATTCTGAAGGTGGCCTTTATGCCATAGCAGTAATCCAATATTCATGGATTTACATAATATTTTATACATTCATAGGATGTGTGGGTAGTGCTATCGGTTTCTACATAAAGGAAGAAATAGACAATAGAGGTTAAAACTATGGACATTAATCAAGTTCTTAAAGGTAAAAGCATACCTTTAGGAGTAATTATAATTATAATAACATATCTTGCTGGTGGTTTAAGTACTAGTATTTTACCATTTGTTTTCTTTACAGGAATATTAATGGGTTTTATAAAAAATAATGATAAAATCGAAGCATTGGTAGCCGGTTTAATTACTGCATTTATTGGTTCAATAATAACTACAATAATAAACGTAGGATTTATGTTTATATTATATGGTTCTGCTTACGTATCTTACATGTTAAGTAACTCATTTTATTTAATCGTATTATACCTTATTGTAGGTGCTATTGGTGGAATCATAGGTTACTATGTTTCTGAAGAAATTAAAAACTAAACCCCATTTTACTTTTTTTTACAGAACATTTTAAAATAATAATTTAAAAATAAGAAAAAAAGCAAGATAATCTTGCTTTAAGAAAAAGACTATTTTTAATTTGATTTTCAAATTAAAATATAATAAATTTAACACATACCTAATTTAAGACATTACTCTGAATGATTGTGTTCTTCACTCTCTTCATGATGATCTTCTTCATGATCATGAGTATGTTTTTCACCTTCTTCATGTTCATGAGTATGTTCTTCACCTTCATGATGATGTTCTTCTAAAGTAATGGTTCCTTCCTCATAAGTGTGTAATGCATTTGATACTCCTACTAATGCAACCAATATTATTAACACCATCATTATTATAGATTTCATGTTCATTATTTTCACCTTATTCGTTAAGTACTGGTGTTAATTCTGGTTTTACCTTATTGAGCGCATTCATTACAACTATTGTTACAAGTCCTTCTATTACCCCAACCACCATTTCTATTGGAGTAATTACTGTTAATCCAAACATTAATGGATAAGTTCCTGCAATAGCATATTCTAAACTTACAATTATACCAAGTAAAGTTATTGTTCCGAACCCGGATACAAAAAGTGCTAAATTTTTATCATAACTTTGTATAAACTTGTAAATATAATATGCAAATATTGGTGCTAAAATTGCTAAGTTTAATAAGTTCATCCCCAAAGTACTTATTCCACCTTCTCCAAGGAATGATTGTGCTATAGTTACTATTGTATAGACCAGTGGTGCTGCTTCCAAATCATAAAGAGCCATTACTGTTATTAATGAAATGTGAACACATGCAGGCACAGGCAATGGAATTTCAACAAGCTGAACAATCAGGATAGCTGCTGCAAAGAGTGCAATTACTGGAATGTCTTTTTCAGTATGATTTTTACGATATTTGTTCAATAATATTGCCAACAAAATAATATAAATTACGGTATATATCCCCAATTGTAAGGGATCAGATATCAATCCATCAGGTATATGCATTTTATGCCTCCATTTTATAAAAGAATTTAAGTATTCATACTTAATCAAAATAATCTTGATTAAAATATTCATTTTTTTGAAATATTAAACTATTTATTTCTAGTTAATAATCTAACAATAACAATATAAATACTTAATATAACCCTAATGAGTATACCTATGATTTTAATAAAGTTTTATTAATAATTAATTCAAAAAAATTGATATTATAAAGAATGAGTTATACTTTACCCCCCACAGTATGAAAAAGAATTAATTAAACAGATAATGATGGAATAAAAGAACATATGAACATTTTTTCATAGAAAAATTTTATGTTTTTATCCAAGATAATCAACAAAATAAAAAAAAAATATAGCTTTCATGGAAAAGAATAACCCCTATTTATCATGAATTATCATAAGTTATAAATAACTTATATATCTTAAATATACTTATATACTAAAAATGAATTAGATTATAAAATTTATTTCATAGAACATTTAAGTAGGACGTTTTAATATGAAAGGTATTGGAATTAACGGATACGGAACTATAGGTAAAAGAGTAGCAGATGCTGTTACTGCACAAGATGACATGAAAATTGTAGGAGTAACCAAAAGAACTCCAGACTATGAAGCAAAAGCTGCTGTAGAAAGAGGTTATGACTTATACATTAGTGTTCCCGAAAGAGAAGAACAATTTGAAGAAGCTGGAATTAAAGTTACAGGAACAGCTGATGAACTATTCGAAAAACTAGACCTTGTTGTAGATTGTACCCCAGGAGGAGTAGGTATTCAGAACATGGAAGAAACCTACAAACCATTAGGATTAAAAGCAATATTTGAAGGTGGAGAAGACCATGATCCTGTAGGAACTTCATTCAATGCTGAATCAAACTATGAAGAAAGTTTAGGAAAAGATTATGTACGTGTTGTATCATGTAACACAACAGGTTTATGTCGTACATTAAAACCAGTAAACGACCTTGCAGGAGTTAAAAAAGTTAGAGCTGTAATGGTAAGACGTGCAGCAGACCCTAATGATTCTAAAAAAGGACCAATCAACGCTATCAAACCAGTAACTACCGTTCCTTCACACCACGGTCCTGATGTACAAACAATCATCAAAGGAATGGATGTAATGACAATGGCACTTGCAGTACCTACAACACTCATGCACACACACAACATCATGGTGGAATTAGAAAATGATGTATCTACTGATGATGTTCTTGACACATTTGAAAAAGCTCACCGTGTAATGCCTGTAGATGCAAGTCTTAAACTAGGTTCCACAGCAGAACTAATGGAATTTGCTAAAGATCTTGGCAGATCCAGAGGAGATTTCTATGAGATTCCAGTATGGAAAGAATCTGTTAATGTAGTAGATGGAGAATTGTTCTATATGCAAGCAGTCCACCAGGAATCAGATGTAGTACCTGAAAATGTTGACGCTATTAGAGCAATGCTAGAATTAGAAGAAGATGGTGAAAAATCCATATTAAAAACTAATAAAGCAATGGGTATATTATAATTACCCTCCAAAACTCCTCTCCATTTATAACCAACTACTTTTTAATAACTAAAAAATAATTATAGTATAATTAAGAGATATAATAATGTTACATATTTCACGATAATCAATTAATAAAAGAATTAGGAGGTTGAATAAATGTATGTTCAAAAAATAAAACTAAGTGGACACATAATCGACTCATTTACAATTCAAAAAGTAATGGACACCATAATAGATCAAGGTGGAGATTATGAAATTGAAGAACTAAATGTAGGAAAACATAACACAGACATTAGTACAGCAAGAATTCGTATTGAAACAAAAAATGAAAAAGATTTAGACCAAATTTTAGACATGGTAACAGACCTTGGTGCACAACTTATAGAAAAAGATGAAGTTGAACTTGTAGCATCAGAAAAAGATAAAACCGTACCAGATAACTTTTATTCAACAACAAATTATATTACTGAAATCAGATATGATAACCGATGGATAAACATCGACAACATAGAAATGGACTGTATGTTAGTTGTAGATACTGATAAAAAAACGGCAACCTGTAAACCACTCAATTCTATTAAAAAGGGAGAAAAAATTGTTGTTGGACACAAAGGTGTAAGAGTTACTCCACCAGAAAAATCTCGTGGAAAAAACACATTTGAATTTATGAATAGTGAAGCATCAGCTGAAAAACCTACACATAGTATCATCCACAATGTAGCAAAAGAAATGAAAGAAATAAAAGACAAAGGTGGAAAAGTATGTGTGGTCGGTGGACCAGCAGTTATTCATACAGGTTGTGCACCAGTACTTGCCCAATTAATCAAAGAAGGATATGTTAATAAGTTATTTGCTGGAAATGCACTTGCAACACACGATATTGAAGATGCATTATATGGTACTAGCCTTGGTGTGAAAACTGAAACTGGTGAACTTGTTGCACATGGTCACAAACACCATTTACGTGCCATCAATACAATCAACAAAGCCGGAAGCATTAAAGATGCTGTTGAACAGGGTGTTCTTACCAAGGGAGTAATGTATGAATGTGTTAAAAATGATACCCCTTATGTTTTAGCCGGCAGTATTCGTGATGATGGACCTTTACCTGATGTAATAACAGATTCACAGGAAGCTCAACAAAGAATGAGAGAAGAAGTTCAGGATGTTGATATGGTTATCATGATTGCTACACTTTTACACAGTGTTGCAACTGGAAACATAATCCCTGCTAGAATTAAAAGTGTATGTGTAGATATTAGTAATGCATCAGTAACAAAATTATCCGATAGAGGTAGTGCCCAAGTAATTAGTATCGTTACAGATATTGGTTCATTCTTACCAATATTATTAGATGAACTTCACAAGCTTGAAGAATAGGATTTGGTAATGATGAGTATTTTGACAATAATTTTATTGTTGGTTGGATTTGTATTTCTTATCAAAGGGGCAGACTTCTTTGTTGATGGAGCAAGTGATTTAGCTACCAAACTTAAGATACCTGCAATGATTATTGGATTAACCATTGTGGCTTTTGGAACTAGTGCTCCTGAAGCAGCAGTTTCCGTTTCATCAGCACTTACAGGTAGCAATGCTATTGCAGTAAGTAATGTTATTGGAAGTAATATTTTCAATCTTTTAGCTGTAATAGGTGTCACGGCGATAATATATAAAATAAATATTACAAAGGAATCTTTACGACAAGACTTTCCTGTTTTGTTAGGAAGTAGTTTACTCCTGTTATTATTCATTTTTACAGGTAGCCAAATCAGTAGAATTGAAGGGATAATTTTACTTGTATTAATAATTGTATACATTACTTACTTAATATTAAAATCTAAGAAAGAAAGTAGCAATATGCCTGTAGGTACTGTTCATTTAACAACAGGAAGAATAGTAGTTTATATTGTTGCTGGTATTGCAGGTATAATTCTTGGTGGAAACTTAGTTGTTGAATCTGCTAAAGATATTGCATTAAGTATTGGTATGAGTGAAACACTTGTTGGACTAACAATAGTTTCCATAGGTACAAGTTTACCTGAACTAATTACTAGTGTAACTGCAGCATATAATAAAAAAACAGACATAGCTATCGGTAATGCTATAGGAAGTAACATATTCAATGTACTTTTTATTTTAGGTTTAACAGATACAATTAGTCCTATTACAACCACAGGAATAATGTTTACCGATACTGTCATCATGATAGTAATTACCATCATCACGTACATATTAGCATATGATAAGTATGATTTCAACAAAAAGGATGGTATGATTTTAGTCGGATTATTCATAGTTTATATGATTTATATAATACTAAGAAACTAATCCCCCACATTTTTTTAAAAAAAAAGAACTATTTTTCTAAAATTATTTGTAATAAAAATTTAAAAATAGATAAGATAATCTAAAAGTAGATTATTCTGTGAAACTTTCAAGTTCATTGTTTTTGCGTACGTTCTGCTCTCTGCTTAACCAAGCATCATCATAAACATCTTTAAGCGTATGCATATCAACACTTGTATAAATTTGTGTGGTACTTAAATTACTATGCCCCAACAATTGTTGAATAGCTCTAATATCCACACCGTTTTTTAGAAGATGAGTTGCAAAAGAATGTCTAAGTATATGAGGTGTTACCCTTCTTTTGATACCTGCCTTTTCTGCATATTCTTTAATCATATACTGAACATACCTTGAAGTCAAAGTATTGTTTCTCTGATTGACAAATAAATATTCATTTTCAACTCCTCTTTTTTCGAGATATTCTTCAATCAAATCAAGAGTTGCATTGTCAAAAATCACAATCCTATCTTTTTCTCCTTTACCTCTTACCCTTATGGTACGTTCTTCATAATCAATAGTCTTTATTTTAAGTTTAATCAATTCAGAAACCCTTAAACCAGTAGAATATAAGAGAGTTAAAATTAATTTATTACGTAATCTTGAGATATTTTGAGGATTTGATTTTTCAGGATCATATTCATCATCTTTGGCATGTATAAGATTATAAACTTCCTGTTCATTCAATGATTTTGGTAATGATTTTGTTCTTTTTGGTGCTTTAATTTCATTAGAAATAGATAGTTCAGCAAATGAAAAAAATTTTTTAATTACCACTGCAACAAGATACAAATAATTTTGTGATACTTCATTATCTCTTTTTAAATGTTGTAAATATCGTTTAAATGAACGTAATAATCCTTTTTCATCTTTAATCTTTTTTTCTGTTAATAAATAGTTATAAAAACTATGGAGAATAGAAGAATATGTCTTAAGTGTATTTGAGGAATAACTTTGTATATCCATTTCCAGAATGTAATCTTCAATTTGATCTTCAAAATCTATTTCATCAAGATATCCTTCAGACATATAATTTCCTCCATATTAATTTAAAAAATAAAGAAATGAGACTTCTTTAATTATTTTGTTATGATTTTAATGGTTTCAGGTTTTTTTACAACTTCAGTCATTTTTACTGCCACTAAACATTCAATATTCTTTTCTTTAGACAGATCTACCAATCTTTGGCTAATAATTCCATCAAAAACAACAGTTTTTATATTGTCTCCTGAGTTTTTAATTTCATTATAAAGATTTTCAACTTTAACTTGATTAAGAACATTGAATTCTTCATCGTATAAGTTACCTTTACTTGTACCTTTAACTTCATCCAATAAAGTTAAATATTTATTCTGTTTTTTAACAGGTTTATCTTCTGTTTTTTCTTCTTCAACAACAGCTTCTTTTTCGTCTACAATTTCATTTTTAAGAACGGAATTATCATGCTCAGATTGTTTAATCTCTTTTTCAAGCTGTTCTTTCAATTCTATTGTTACTTCAGAATATTTATCATCATCTTTATTTTCATCAGGCACTAGTTTTTTTTCATATTTGACCGTTACATCAGGTCTGTTGTCATTTTTTCTAGTAGTTTTATGATAATTGTGATGATTATGGTTATAATTTGCATGTTGTGTTATTTTATCAACAGAAGTTTTATTCTTTAATGCATAGATAACTTGATCTTTGTTAAGATATTCTACTTCTTGACCTCTAGGTGCTCGTGTTACATAATCAATATCTCCTATTTGGAGTAATTCTTTAAGTATTAAATCTCCTCCACGATCACCATCAAGGAATGCTGTAACAGTTCTCTCTTTAGTTAATTTTGCAACGGTTTTTGGTACATTAACTCCTTCTACAGCAATGGTATTTTTAATACCGTATTTAAGTAGGTTCAATACATCAGATCTACCCTCTACTATGAGAATTGCATCAGATGTAGGAGTATTAGGACCTGCAGGTAAATTATCTTCACCATATTCTATAATTTCAGGTACTTTAATAGATTCTTTAACTTCATCTATCATCCTAGAACTTTCAGGAGTAAATTCTTCCATCATATTTTTATATAATTCTTTAGCTCTTTCTACAATAGTTCGCCTTTTGACTGCACGAACATCTTCAATAGAAGTAACTCTTAAACTTGCTTCACAAGGACCTACTCTATTAATAGTTTCCAATGATGCTGCAAGAATGGTTGTTTCTATTCTGTCCAAACTTGATGGAATTATTACTTCACCTTTGGTTTTACCTGATTTATTTGTCATGTCTACTTTAATTCTGCCGATTCTACCAGTCTTTTGTAATTCTCGTAAATCAAGGCTATCGCTTAGTAGACCTTCTGTTTGTCCAAATATTGCACCAACAACATCAGGTTTTTCTACAAAACCTTTTGCATTAATTTGAGAGTGTATTAAATATTTTGTAGTTGTAACTTCATCCTTAAACACATAATAATATTCTTCATCATCATGATATTTCGCATTTTTATGAGTCATATTTAATCGCCTTTTTTAGATATAATCTATTTTTTAAGCGAAGAGATGAAAAAACTTTAATACATTTGATTTTTTTATTATTATAAATTAATGATATCGTAAATGACATCAAATACGTTGAATCCTATTTTTTTATATAATTCAACATACTTTTTAATATAAATTATTATTATTTAATAAGCATATTTTATAACACTTCGTTATATCATACACAATTATTATTTATTCATGTTCTATTATATATTATTGACTAAAAATTTTAAAAAGAAAGATATATTAATTAGAATAGACATAAATTATTTCATAGCTAATTGTATGACAGATACAATTTATTTTTTTATGATTTTTACTTATTAATCAGAATTAAGTAAGACAGTCCTATAAATGAAATAGGATAAAATTTACAATATAATAAAAATATTTTGAGGGAAATTAATGGCAACTAAAGTAGTAGAAATTAAAACATTAAAACAAGGAAAATACTTAGTATTAGATGGAGAAGCTTCAAAAATTATCAGTATTTCAACATCATCACCTGGTAAACACGGAGCTGCAAAAGCACGTATTGAAGCAGTAGGTTTATTCGACAACCAAAAAAGAAGTCTTGTAAAACCAGTTAACGCAAAAGTTGATGTACCTATTATTGATAAAAGAGTAGGACAAGTTATTGCTTTAATGGGTGAAGAAGTACAACTTATGGACTTAGAAACCTATGAAACAATCGATTTACCTATACCTGAAGATTTAAAAGATGAAATTGTTGAAGGTAAAGAAGTAGAATACATCGAAGCAATGGGAAACATGAAAATCATGAGAACCAAAGGTGGTAACTAATTACTTAACCTTTATTCTTAAATTCTTTTTTTATTAAAATTATTAACTGTAAAAAAACATTTTTAACCACCAATATTTAAAAAAATACTCTTTAAACTGATTTTAAAATAATTAATATTTATCTATATATTATGAAAAAAATTGTAACGATTTATATATAATGAAGAACATATAAGTAATTAGTTAATTAGCTATATGAGAATGATATAGTATTTAAAATTTAATTAAGAAAAGCTCTACAAAACTTTAAAAAGATATATAGTATAAACTTTCAAAATTTTTTTATTTTTAAAAGAATTTTTGAAACTTTTCCTAATATTTTAAATACTTAATTATTCTTCTTAAAAACAAGGGAATTAAATCTACACAAATAAATCCTGAGCTTATAAAATATAGCTAATGATTAATAGAATTTGATTTGAAAGTTCTATTTATACTACATAACTTTTTTTGAAAAACTTATTAATAAATTATTAAAAAAAAATAGGAAGGGGTTTAATCTCTTTTTGGACCCATATAAATTACAGGTAATTGAATCTCTGTTTTTGTATCTTCAACTGCAGTTCCTGGAGCGGCTGGAAGATATATTTCTGTAATTGGACCAACAATATCATATTGATTTTCTATAGCATAATTTACCATTTCTTTTATTGATTCATTGAAATTTTTATGAGATCCTTTATGTATAGCTGATAAAACAGTATGACTTGTTACTTCCTTAAGACCTAATTTTCCCAATCTACCTGCAGGTTTTCCACCCATATCAAATGATTTGATAGGCATTCCAACTTCAAAAATTTGATGATTCTCAGCATATTCTTCCAAATCATTATCATAGGATCCGTAAGGATAACCCACCGCTTCTAAATTATTTTCAGCAATTAATTCTCCAACTTCTTCAATAAATTCGGGCAATTTACTGAAACTATCTGTATGTGGAACATATGCCACTTTTTGTTCTGGAATTCTTTTTTCTTTAATTTCCATAATATCAATCCTTATTAAAATAATGTTTTTTTATTTTTTATGTTTTTTATACATTAAAGATTATATTTTTTATAATATTTTATTCTTACCATATAATTTTAGACTAACTTTTAACCTTCAAACATATCAATATTTGAGAGGTAAAAATTATTAAAAAAAAATTCCAATAGAATTCATTTATAACGTTTTAAAATAATTATTTACCTCTTAACTAGAAGATAGGAGATAAAAAAATTGTTAAAATCAAACAAAATAATGTATTGTCTCTTAGCTTTAGCAATATTAGTGCTAATAATAGGCAGCAATTCAGCCAATGCAGCAAGTTTAGATGAAAATAACCAAACAGATTCATTTGAACAAAAACATGCAAATAATGAGGCCAATATTGATAAAATTGAAGAGAAAAATATTGTCGATAAAACAAAGACAAAAAATATCATTAAAACAAATGACAAGAAACGTAGCAAAGGAGACAACGAACTTAAGGACATAACATTAACCGTGGAGAACATTGAATGTGATTATGGAAATGTTGCAGACATTAATGTAGTGACTACACCAGAAGTTGATGAAGGTGTTTTATCCTTTTACATAAATGAACGATTAGTTGGTGCAAAGAATCTGTCTAATTCTGCAGCAAGTTATTCTTTAAGAACTGACAGCTATGTACCTGGAACTTATGAATTATTGGTTAGTTATAGTGCAAGCCTAAATTATGCCAATAACCAAACAACTTCAACATTAAAAATCAACAAGGTTGAAAGTGAAATAAAAAACATCAATATACATTTCAACAGCGAAAACAGCATAGTTGTTAACTTAAACATTGTGGGAAAAAATCAGGAAGATCTTGATTTCGGAACATTAAATGTGTATGATGATAAAGGGAAGATTGCCAGTATAGAAATAGAGGATTATGATGTTGAATTCACATTAGATAAAAAATATAACGAAGAAGTATTGAGATTAGAATACATCGGAGACGAATATTATTCAGATGCATTACTCAACAAATTGATATATGTAGAAAAATCCAATTTGAATATTTATTTACCATACTTATCTGCATATAAATCCTCCATAATAAATCAGAGATTAACCTTCTATAGTGAAAAATTAGTAAATGATGGGAGGATAAATGTTTACGTTGATGAAGTATTTGTAGATCAAATTGAAGTATCCGATGAAAATGTAGATGTTGTTATTGACACCAATAATTATTTAAGTGGAAATTATTCCGTATACATAGAATATGTTGATAGTGATGTTTATACAGATAGCTTTTATCAAACAACATTAAATATCAAAGAAATTGCAACTACCACATATACCTACAATATTACGGCACATAAAAATCAAATAATTAATTTAAGAGCATATGTCTACAATCACATTGATGAAACAAATGATGGAATCATCGAATTTTTATTAGATGATGAAAGTATCAAAACAGTAATATTAAACAACAATACAGTTATAGAAAACTATTTAATTCCCGATTCAATAGAATATGGAGAACATAACATAAAAGTTCTTTACTATGGAAGTCAAAAATATGAAAACAGCCATGCAGATGCAATTTTAACTATTATCAGATACTCAAATTCATTATCACTGAAAAATTACACCCTGAATGATGAAGGAAACATTGTACTTAACATAAGAACGTATTCATACAACAACACAGTTGATGATGGAGAACTTGAACTCTATGTTAATGGAACATTAATTTCCACCACAAGTGTAACGGGCAACAATACCATGATAACTTTACCTGAAGAGTATCCTGCAGACAATGAGTATAATATCGAATTAAAATATAAAAATTCAGATAAATATGATGATGCTAATTTATCCATTAACCTAACGCCGGAAAAATATAACACAAGCACCAGAATTTCTAATTTCATCAACAACGAAAACGTACTTAACATTACAAGTTATGTATATTCAACAGGATATTCGGATATAAATGAGGGAATCATTAAATTTTACATAAATGATACCTTAATAGCTACAGTAAACGTTGAAAATAATCAGGCAAACATATTATATGACATGAAAGATATGGAAGAAAAAGAATATCTATTAAAAACAGAGTACATTGGAACAAGATTATATAGAAATTCAGAAAATTCAACAAATATAAACTTCCAAATGAATCGTAAAACAATATATATCACAACAAACAACACAATCAAAACTACTCCAGGAAGACTAATTCAAATAAATGCCGGATTAAATGACTACAATGGAAATCCAATCAATTTAACCACAAATGCCACAATAAAAATATTAAATGAAAGTATTACACTTGAATTTGTTGCAGGCAAACTGAATTATGAATACAACCTAGATCAAAAAACTCCTGAAGGAACATCAAACATCACAATTGAAATTCCACAAAGCAGATATTACAAAAATGCAACAAGAACAATCAAGTTAACAGTTACAAAGGATTCCCCTTACATTACAGCACCAAATACAATACGTTCAAATAAATATGAGACAATAACCCTCAATGCCACATTAACCCTTAACAAAGAAACAATCCATGAAAACATAACAGGAATAGTTAAAATAAACAATAAAACAGTATATCAAGGAAAATTCATCAACGGTTATATGGAGTATAAACTTACATTAAATGAAAAATATACAAATGACTACTACAACATTACAATAAAATCCCAGGAAACTCCCTACTACCACCAAGCTGAAAAAACAATCACATTAAACTTAAATTCAAGAAACACATATATTACTTCACAAAACATCCTATCCAAAAATGGAGAAAAAATTATAATAGAAGCAAGGATATTTGATCGAATTACCAGAGATTACGTGAAAGGTACTTCAAAAGCTTGTATAAAAATAAATGAAGTCACATTAGAAAACCTCAATGTAACAAATGGCCATTTAGTATACGCATACATTAATGATTATTCAGCAAAAGATTACAATATTACAATCATTTACGGAGAAAACGGAATATACAGCTCCTCAAGATGGGATGGAAAATTAACAATTAAAGCAAGCCCTCTAAACATAGTGACAAATAACATCAATGCTCCGGCATACTCTGTAATCAACATTAAAGCAAAAGTACTGGATGCCAACAAAATAGCAACAGGAATTATCAAAACAGCCATAAAGATCAACAACAAAACAATTATTGAAGAAAACATTACAAACGGAAAAATTGACTTCAATTATCAGTTATCAGATAACATAGGTTCCGGAAAATATAACTTAACAATCATTGTTGGAGATTCAAGAAGATACATACATAACACAACAACAGTTGACCTAATAATTACCAGAAATTACAAACACATTGAAACAAGCAACATAACTGCTAAAAGAAATGGAACAATCAGAATTCAAGCAAAAATATTAGACCAAGAAAATCGACTGATTAACAAAACAACCAAAGTAAATATAAAAATTGGTGGAAAAAGTATTACAGACCTGAATGTAAGCGATGGTAGAATAGACTATGAATATAAGTTACCCGAAAACTTAAATAAGGGATTGTATGATTTATTAATCCAAGCAGGAGAAAACAGTGGATATTATCATGCAACAACAAACAGCATTTTAAAAGTAGAATAAATAGTTATTCTACAATTTTTTTTTTATTTTAAGGCTCTGTAGAAATCATATGAATAAAGTGTGAAAAGTAATACTTTTTATCAAAATATTTAAATACTATTATCAAATAATTATTAACTATACAATAAGTAATAATTTATT
>JAEEGL010582982.1_pt1 | contig 37671 bp, 27 predicted proteins | sample 9134231 | NCBI WGS metagenome assembly JAEEGL01 (sample SAMN16246548, study PRJNA631951) | gut metagenome | biome: gut microbiome; feature: rumen; material: fiber-attached | host: Bos | place: Iran: Karaj | collected 2018-10 | reverse complement strand
AGAGGGCTTCTCAAAAGCCTGACGGGTACGCAATTCCTTGATGACACCGGTCTTTTCGGTTTTACGCTTGAATTTCTTGAGGGCGCGTTCGATGTTGTCGCCTTCCTTAACGGGTACAATAATCATAATGAGTTTGTTTTGTTTTAAATGTTTTATTTGTTTGTAAAATGTTTGGAATTTCTTATCCGGATTGTGGCTCTACATGGATGACACATCGCCAGCGAACCACGTGCCGAGCGATGCCACATTGAATGATATGTATTGATTATCAGTATCTTATCGCAGGTTTACCAACCTCCTTTCGATTAAAAGCGCCGCAAAGTTACATATTCTTTCCACAACTGGCAAGGATTTTTTGATTTTTTTCTTCCAATGCTTGCAAACGGAGAAGATGGAGGGAACGGAGGGAACGGATATAACGGAGGAGGCGGGAAAGGTGGATGGGGCACTAAATAGTCATTGCATGGGCCCAACCCATGCAATGACCACACTTTTAAACATTTTTCTTATGAAAAAGAAGTTTCTATTACTTCTTACATCCAAGTTTCACAACTTGTCTATTTTCTATCCGATCCAGCATTCAGGCCCTATTAGACCCTGGACTCTGGACCCTGATTATCATTTCTTGCGGTTGCGCACAGACCTCACTCCGGTGTTTACAGCCTGGGTACTGGTCTTGGGCTTGCGTTCCTTGATCTTGGCCTTTTTCTCTTTAGCCTTGGACTTAGAGGACTTCTTCGTATCCTTGGAAGAAGATGACTTGCTGCCACGCTTGGTGGTGCGCGTCACGGTTTTCTCTTCGCTCTCAGTGGCAGCGGCTTCACCCTCGGCCACTTCAGCGCCTTCTTCACCTTCTTCAAGTTCACCCTCGGCTTCGGCACGGGCCTTCTCTTCGGCCTCGGCTCGGGCTTGGAGCACCTCCAGAGGCGGAACCCACAGATCCTGGTTGAAGCTGCGCAGTCTCTGCTCGATACTGTCCTGAGCGTGCTTGTAGGCCACGGTGTCGGGGAACATCTGCTTGAGTGAGAGGTTACGCATGTTCTTGGTCTTGATGATATCGCCGGTGTACATGTTCAACTTGAAGAAGTCGTCCAGGCTGTAACGCGGCAGGTTGTTATCGTCATCGGTGAAGATGTACTGCTGCGCCATGTAGGGGCGGATGTCGTTGAGCTTGACCCAGAACATGGGATAGCGGGCGTTTTCACCGCTCCAGTCATCAACCTGATGAAGCACGGGGCAAATGTACTGAACATTGGCCTTCATGCGATTGCTGCGGGTGTCAAATTCCCACTTCTCGATGATATAATAACTCTTCACCTGGTTAGAGCGGATATCAGCATCCTCAAACTCGTAGATGGGGTTCTTCTCGGTGCTACCCTTGGCCTCGGTATAAAATATACCATAGTTGTCGAACATCTGGCCGACATCAATCTTGTGATCATCGGTGAAGATCTCATCCATCGAGTTGTAGGCCGTGATCTTATTCTTGGCCAGCAGACGCATGATGATGAAGTACAGGTTCTCACCATCCTCATTGGGCAACTCGGGATAGAGCAATGCAGCGTTTTTGCCCTTCTCCAGATCCACCTCACGCTGGATGACCTTCATCCATTGCAGGTCGGCATCACTGGGTTCCTTCACCTCATAGAACGACTGTTGCCTATCGGTGATGGTTGCCGCGCCTTCTTTCTTGTCCTTCTTGCGGGTATCGCCGCCCGTGCGTCTAGACACCTGGGCGTTTGTTCCCAGTGCCAATGCGACCAGGAGCAGTGCGATAATCAATCTAAGGCTTTTCATATTCTCGTTATTGATGTTATAATTGTTTCAATGTTAGTTGATGATCACCTGAATGGGCGCAATCGTTCTCGTAATGCCGTCGGGACCAGTGGCCTTGACGTTGGTGATAAAGAACTGCTTGCCGTGTTGCAGGCGGCGCATACGCTCCTTCTGGCGCTCGGTGAACTGCGAACCGTTACTTGCCTCGGGGTGATAGTCACCCATAGCATCCACAAAGTTGCAATCAAACGAAACGACCTTGTAGTCGATGTTCAGCAGGTCATCATCGATAGCGGCATCGAGTCCTCCAGCGGCAATCAGCATGGCCTTGGTAATACCCGGTTTACCGCCCTTATAACGGTTGGGATGACCTTCAGAGTCCTTATAAGTAATGAACGGCGTGGGATCAGGCAGTTTGCGCACGCGGAAGGTGGAACTACCCACGTTGGTACGCTGTCCGTCCATCTCGGCAGTTACCGAAATGACACACTCTGAGCCGACCTTAGTGGGATGGGCAATCCACCCTTCACCACTCTTGGTGAGCGTACCGTTAGTCATCGTGGCACTGATGCTGCCTTGAGGCACACCAGGCACGGCGATGCTGATGGGGTTGTTGATACCGGCGTAGAGCACGTTCATCATCGTGGCACTGATGGTGGCCAGCGGGTCGATGACAGTGTAACTCGACTTGAAGTCGCGCTTGGTCACCGTGCCGTCACGTCCCAGCACCTCGATCCAACCCGAATACTCATAATTGCCAGCCTTGCCGGTACCCACCTCATAGAGGCCGGTATTGTTGCCCAGACGTCCGCCGTTGACATAGACGACGGGGCGCTGAGTGGTATCGATGGCTGCGAGCACAATCTGTGCCTTATACTTGGTGCCACGCATCACGATACGGGAGTCGGGCACCACAAAGGCGTTAACCAGGTTCACGCGCAGGTCACCCAGGTCCACGTTGGTCAGCATCTGATTCAAGACCTCACCCTCGGCATAACGCACGTCGTTCTGCAACTTGGTCAGCAGGGTTACGGCAGCGATACAGGGCATGTTGTCAAACATGAAGTCTTCCCAGGTCTTCTTACTGATATCGTATTTAGTGGTCTTGGGGGGCACAGTCGAGAGTGCGGCCTCCAAGTTCTTGCGCTTCTCGGGATCCTCCAGGAACGAAGTCACGAACTGGCGGTACTGGTCGATGCGCGTACGCAGCATCTTACCCTTGCCACCGGTCGCCGTGAGCATCACCTCGCTGGCAGCGTCCAGGTTGTCGCGGTTGCGGATGTCATGCACATCGGCATCCTCGCCATCGGCATGACGCACGATCTCCAGCTTGAGCGAGTCAATGTAGTCAAAGAGTTTATCAGTCTCCCCCACCACCTGGGTCGCCTTGTCGAGCCACAACTTACCCTTCTCAGGATTCTTCTCATTGAAGGCCTGCAGCTGGGCATAGAGTGACTGGTTGCGCGCCGTGATGGTGCGGTTGGAGCGAGTCAAACCGTCTTCCACCTGGCTGAAGCCGTTGAGCACGTCGCTCGACACGTTCAGCGCAAGCATAGCCGTCAAGACGATGTACATGAGGTTAATCATCTTCTCTCGCGGCGACATGCGGTTGACGCTCTTATTTTTTGAGGTTGCCATCTATAAGTTTCTCTCTATCGGTTAGAATAGGATTGACGTCGTTAGTTTAATTGTGGTTGCTGAAGCGATCAAGCGTCCTGGTCGTTTCGGTCAGGCTCGATGCCTGGCATACCAGGCATGGGGCGATACATGTTGACGGTCATTGCCTTGACCATCTTCTCATAGACGCTGTTGAGCTGCTTCATGTAGCGTGCCATCTTCTCGGTCTCATCGCAATAGTGTGCGCTCTCGGCAGCACTCTTCTCGTACATGTCGCGGATGTCCTTCAGACCACGGTTCACGCGGTCGATGTTCTCGAGCTGCGACGAGATGCTCTTGAGTTGAATCTCATAGATGGTGTTCAGACCACTGATATTGTGGTTGAGTGCCTGCATCTGATCCACATATCCCGTGGAGCTCTCGGTGATGTTCTGGCTGTTGTCGGTAATCGCACGATAGCTGCCAAGCAAGGTCTGGCTCACCTCGTTGAGGGCAGTGGTAGTGGCTTGCAGTTTCTGCATCTGCTCGCTGATGCCGGCCATCTGGCTCAAGTATTGCTGGGTGGCGTCGGTCAACTCGGCCATGCGTGAAAGCTGGTCGCTGGCAGCCGCCATCTTGGCAATGCTCTCACTCAGTGACAATGTGTCTTCCTCGCTCAGGTTCACACCCTGGGGCAGACCCACAGCGCCCTTGGCCTCCGATGCGGTGACATGTATTTCACCGCCGCCTTCAAAGCCCTCGCCTCCGCCGGCACCGCCGATGAAGATACCACCGCCAGTGTTAAAGTCAGGACGATCTTCAGGATTCTGGCTAGCCAGCACGGGGAATACTTCCTCCCAATGGTACTCCTTCTCAGGCTTGTCAAATGCCGTAAGGATAAACATCAGCACCTCGGTACCCATACCGATACACAACAGGGTGTTACCACCAGGCAGGTGCAGAATCTTGAACAAGGCACCCCAAATAACGATTGCGGCACCGATACTGTAGGCAAAGTTGAAAAAACGCTGTCCGCTGTCACTCTTCAAGAAGCGGCCTGCTTTCTTTTTATATCTCTTGATTTTACCCATTGTTGCTTGAACTATGAAATAATGAGTGTGATGATTTTTTCTCTAATATAAAATTATGTGGATTAGTCCTTGCAGCAGTTCTTGCGACGACCCTTGACAAGGCCCACCTTGGAACGCACGCAACGGAAACCGATGTAGCTCCTCTGCTCGTTCTGGTATTCCCACATGCGCAAGTCGGCGCGGATGTTATGTACCACATCCTTCCACGAGCCGCCACGCACGATCTTGCGGGACATCTTGTAGGGATCCTCCTGAGCCACATAGTAGCGGTACTCGGGGGTGATGTCGTCGGTCATGCGGTCGATGCTCTCGGTATAGGCGGTGGAAGTCCACTCACTCACGTTACCGGCCATGTCATACAGGCCGTAATCGTTAGGCTCATAGGTTCCCACGGGTGCCGAGATGATGTAGCCGTCCTTGACGTAGTTACCCTCATCTGGCTTGAAGTTGGCGTAGAAGCAGCCCTCGTCAACGGTCAACGGCAGGTCACCGTCCCAGGGATACTTGTTCTTGTTCTGTCCGGCACGGGCAGCAAACTCCCACTCGGCCTCGGTGGGCAGGCGGAAGGGCTCAACATAGATACCCTGGCTACCCAGCGATTTCTTGAGGAACTCGGTGCGCCAGTGGCAGAAGGCATTGGCCTGCTCCCAGCTCACACCCACGACAGGATAATTATTGTAGTTGCCGTTGGCGAAATACATGCGCACATAAGGCTCCTGATAAGCGTTCTCAAAGTCGTTGACCCAGCACGTGGTGTCAGGGTAGATGTTCACGATGTAAGTATTGAGGAAATCGTAGTCGCTCTGCAGGGCACGCGTGATGGTCTGGCGCACGATGCGGCCTTCGTCATCGATATAGGCGGTGTCCTTGCTGATGGTGGGCGGCGTCATGTCCACCTCATGGTCGGTGTTGTAGTCACGACGGGTGGGGTCAAAACGGTGCTTACGCTTGGCTGCCTCGGTGAGGTTATAGACCTCATAACGGTAGTTCATCTGCGCAGCGTCAAGTTCCTTTTGTCCAGTGATGGGGTTAATGCGGTAAACGCTCTCGATGGCGCGCTCCTCATCCTCGCTGGGGTTCTTCCAGGGGATGGACTTGCTCCAGTCCAGATGCGGGGTGACGGGGTTACCCTCCTTGTCCTCCTCGATCTTGAATTCCTCGTTGCCACCGTAGGCGGGATCGGCCAGGCGCTCACGGATAATCGAGTCACGCACCCAATACACAAACTGCTTGTACTTGGAGTTGCTCACTTCCATCTCGTCCATCCAGAAGGCGTCCACCGAGATGCCGTGGGCAGTGGAGTCGATACCCCACACCGAGTCACGCTCGCCGGGTCCCTCGCGCATCGAGCCGACATCAACGAGCACCATGCCAAATGGTGTGGTCTCGTTAAACACGGCAGCGCCAACGCCGGTAACCTCACCGCCGCTGCCACCGCCCTTGCGGATCGAGCTACACGACACGGTCGCCACAGCGACCAACAGTATCAAAATTAGTTTCTTCATATTCTTACATTAAGCGTACGCTTTTTTGTTTGTTCTTGTTCTTCTCATGAGAGTCCATCTTCACGTGATAGGTGACAAAGACCTCATGGCTGCCAAAGGTTGCCTTGCTGATGGCCGATACGGGATAGTCGTAAGCATATCCGATATAGGCATCCTTCAGGTTCACGCCGATGAAAGCAGTGACCGCGTCCTTGTAGCGGTAGCCAGCGCCAATGTTGAGCGTCCTATTGTAGCGCATCATGGCAGCAATCTGAGCCGTCCACATCTTGGCGTCGGTGACGAACATGGCAGAAGGCTGTATCTCAAATAACGAATTATTAATCGGAATATTGCCGCCACCCATAAAATAATAAGTGCGGCTCACGTTGAACTCATAAATGTAGTTAGTAGCATCGCGGCTTTGCTTCAACTCGATGCTGGGCGAGGTGATGTGGGTAATCGAGGCGCCTGCCCAATAATGCGGAGCCGAGAAGAAAACGCCCACATTGGCATCAAATGCTGTACCCGACACATCGTTCCTGGGGATGGCAACGTCGTCTTCCTGTCCCTCAAAATCGATTACCTTGGTCTCATTTCCGCGGAAGACCTGAGAAAACACACCTGGCTGAATACCCACGCTCAACATGCGACGGCCAAATTGCTTCTTCCATGCTAACTGAGCGCCAATACGCGTGTTGGAATAAAGACCAATGCGTTCAAACTCGGCCTTCACACCGACGCCAAGCCGCTGGCCCAACAGCTTGTAGGGCATATCAGCGGTGAGGAAGAAGGTCATGGGCGCGTGTTTGAAGTCCACCCACTGCATGCGGCTGCCCAGTACCAGATTGATACCATTGGACTCGCCAGCGACAGCGGGGTTATAGTATGTCTTGCCAACCCAGAAATAGGACATCGCCGCATCGGCCTGGGCCAAAGCGCCCAGCGAGACGGCAACGAGCATAATCATTGCGATAAGCAAGCGTTTTATGTCAACTATCTTCACTGTCATTACAACTCTAAACTCTAGACCTCAAGTCCCATCAGCCATTTCGGTAAATTGCCCTACTCAAAGTAGAACGTAACCACCACCATGTTACTCTTCACCTTGTTGATACTCTGAGTGAAACGCATCATCTCGGGATTGTCCTCCAGGTCGGGTCGGTTCTTGTCCAGCAGGTTCTTTAGTCCGAAGCAGAACTTCACCTCGGGACACAACTTGAAGAAGGGCATGTAGAAGTCACAGCCCATACCGACTGTCAACATCACGTCACCATTCTTCAACTTCAACTGCTCGCTACGATCCTTAGCCAAGTCCTGGGCATACATCACACCGCCCGTGAAATAGGGGCGGATGTTGTGGTATCGCTTGGCGCTCATCTTCACGTCAATAGGCACCACGATGTAGGTGGACTTCACGTTCTGGCTCTGCTTGTAATGGCTCTGCTCAACCCATTCGGGGTTACCCCGGTGGTTAAGGAAGCGCACCACTTTGTTGCCGAAGTACAAGCCCGGCGACACCCTCAGGTTAAAGTGTTCAGCCAGTCGCAAATCGGCCAGCACGTTCACACTGAAGCCCGGCGAGTGGGCAGACACGTCGGCGTACCACTCCTCGTCGTCATTGGTAATGAAGCCGTTGTTGGTAATGGCAAGATTCTGGAAATTCATGCCCACCGAGAAGCCAAAATGGACAGGTTTAACATCGGCGTAAGGGCGATTGAGAATCATGTCATTATCCTGGGCATGCACACTTGCGCATCCCATCACCAGCAGCAACATCCATGCGATATGTCTCAGCTTAGTCAGGTCCATTTACCCTTAATAACGCAATTCCACCAGCGTTATTGCTTACAAACCCTCTAAAAATATTGCCACAGCACACTTTTTTGAGGGTTTGACAACAATAAGCCATCATTTTTTATCGCCTTGCAGGCTTAAATCACTGTTGAGGTTACAGGTTATTATATGTACTTGACCAAAAGTTTTTTCACCGGACGTGTAAACAGGCGGTTTACCACCCACGACAGAAGCAAATCGATGGGAACAACAAACCACGGCAGGAGAGAATAGGGGTCAACACTGCCAAAGTCGAAAACGCCAGGCTGGGCAAACGGCGAGGGCTTGCCCATACCCATGTGCACCAGTACGGGAACCACAAAATAGTTGAACGCCAGGGCGGCGACACGCTGCAACATGAAGAACTCAAAGGCGACGCTGCTCACCCACTGCATCGGCCTAGAAGCCAAAATCTTGCCCCAAAATCCCTCACGCTTATTGTAGAACACGCACACCATCAACAGGATAGTGACAGGAATCCACCACAAGCACATCTCGCTGAGTTTGTAAAGACCCTGGCTGTTTTCCTCGACCATCATCGTCAAGGCACAAAGCAGAGCCAGCGAAGCCAGTTCGGCATCGGTGCCAGTGCCCTCGGTATTCAGGATTTTCACATGCTTGAGCATAGGCAGCACTTTGACCAGCATCATGCCTAATATAAAGCCGATGATGCGGAAGGGCGGGAAAACTGTCATCGCCACGAAGCCATACTCATCGGTGAACATCATCACCGTGAGGCAGACCGCAGCAAGGCCTCCAACAATCATCAGCTGGTGCCGCATACGCAACGGCATGAACCACCGCGACAACAGCGGGAAACACAAGTAGCAGAACAGCAGTGCGCTCAGGAACCACGAGAACTGGTTGTAGGAGAAATAGATGTGGTGACACATCGACCAGCTGTGCAACAGGGTGGCGTTGAGCGTCAATGCCAACGGGTCTATCTCCAGTTGCCCTATCAAGGCCAGTACCACCATCAGCAAGGCCAGAGTGAACCAGTGCAGGGGGTATATCTTGATGGCGCTATACAAGGCAAACTTTTTATAACTCTGCTTGTCGAGCGAACGGAAGGGGTGCTTCATTTCCAGCAGCATGCCACTGGCCATGAAGAAGAAAAACACACCTGCGGGCATCAGCACAAAACGCTCGATACCCATGTGGTAAAGCACGATAATCAGCGCAAAAATGGTGCGCCAGCCATTGATCGTTTTTATCATAATATAGTCGTTAGTTCACATTTACTCTCGCTCCCCAAAAAGCATTTCATCCCTTAAACTTCAGTTTGCTAGAGCCTTTTTAAGCCACCGCCTGACGGGACGGGTGAAGAGCCTGTTCACCATCCAGCAGAACGCAAACAGCAAGGGCCAGACGAGGATGGCACGCTTGCCGTAGATGTCGTAACCATAGTGTCCAGCAAGGGGAGCAAACACATAATTATATAGTTGGAATACCACAAACTGCAGTATAAACACTTCAAAGCAGATGTCACCCAGCCACTGGAAGACCTTGTGGGAAAGGAAACGCCCGATGGCACCCTCCTGCCCGTCGAGATAGACAAAAGTGAGCAGCAGCAGTCCTTCGGGTAAAATCCACAACAGGTCATCCTCCCAGGGTTTCACAAGCGTAGTTGTCTCGCTGAGCGTGATAAAGGCCACTACCAGCAGCAGCGCTGAGAGTTCAAGAAGAGTCGCAATGCCGTAGCTCACACGAGGATAACGACACTTGAGCACCTTATAGAGATGGAAAAGGGATAAGCCCGCAATCACCTCAGGCAGATGGGACAAGGGACAATTCAACACCAATTCACGGCCCGGAATGTCGAGTGGCACTAGAATCACGGCCAACACGACGGAGATGGCAAATCCCAGCAACACCTTGTACCGCAACCGCCAGTTCCGCAACCAGTGGGCCACCAGGGGATAGAACAGGTAACAGAAGATGAGGACGCCCAGGAACCACACCACAGGATTGATGCCATACCTCACCTCATGCTGCGGGAACCACGCCTGGACAAGCAGCGCATTTAGCGCAGCCGAGCACCAGTTCACCGTACCGCCAGCCAACGTGAGGGTGAGAATAATCATCAGCGCCAGCGCCAGCCAGTGCAGGGGATAAATGCGCGCTGCATGGTTCAGGAAGAAACGGCCGTACTGCCTGGGTGTGAGGCTGTTAAACGGATATTTCATCGACAACAGGAAGGCACTCGACAAAAAGAAAAAAACCACACCCGATTGGCCCGCACTCCAAATGCCGGTATTACAGTGGAACATCACCACATTGAGTGAGGCAAGTCCACGCCAAGAGTTGATGGTCTTTATCATTTTTCGTGCGAAATTACAAACATTTGCCCAAAGAGCGCCCATAAAACCAAATATTTTGTATTTTTGCAGCCGCAAAATGACAAATACAGGTAACAACATCAGGCAAGGCAGCCGAGGTTCCAAGTTCATCAAGGACATCGGCGTCTATGCAATTGGTAACATCGGGTCCAAGCTCATCACGTTCCTGATGGTGCCGTTGTACACCTATTTTGTACACGACACGTCCGACTTTGGCTACTACGACCTGTGCCTGACGGTGTGCTTCCTGCTCTTGCCGTTTTTCACCTTGCAACTGCGCGACGGAGCCTTCAGGTTCCTGCTCGACTGCGACGATGACACCCAGCGTCAGCGCATTGTCACCTTTGTGTCCCGCACCTTGATTTCCACGCTCTTGCTGGCCGTGGTGATCGCCATTATCATGGCATTATTTACCACGATCCGCTATCTGGGTTACGCCCTGGGACTGCTCATCGCGCTATCGCTGCAAGAGGTTTATTCACAGGTCTTTCGCGGCTTGGGCAACAACCGCGCCTTCGCCGTGACAGGTATTTTGTCGGCAGCAGGAATCGGTGTGTTCAGCATCCTGTTTGTCGCTCTACTGGGTTGGGGCATCAAGGGCGTATTCCTCGCCAATATTGTGGCCCGCGTGCTTGCTCTGGTGCTGGTCGAGAGCCGTGTGCGGCTTATCACCCGCAACACCCGCTGGTCACTCAATTCCCGCGAGGTGGGGCGTGACATCATCCGCTACACCCTACCCTTGCTGCCTGGCTCATTGTGCTGGTGGCTCACGGGCAGCAGTGACCGCCTGTTCATCAGCAACTTCCTGGGACTAGACGTCAACGGCGTATATGCCGTCGCCATCCGTTTCACAGGCATTATCAACACGCTAGCTATTATCTTTTACCAGGCCTGGCAGGAAACCGCTATCCTGCAATACAACAGTCCCGACCGTAACCGCTTCTTCTCCAAGATGTTCAACGGATACATCTTCCTGCTTGCCGTCATCCTGGTGGGCTACATCTTCATGCTCAAGGTGTGCTACAACTGGCTGGTGGCACCCGAGTACCGCGAGAGCATCAAGTTCATCTATCCACTGGGCGTGGCAGCGGTGATATTCGCCATCTCGGCATTCTTTGACATGGGTTACCAGTGCGCTAAGGACACCAAGCGCACGCTTCCCGCCATCGTGCTGGCCGCCGTCATCAATGTGGCGCTTAATTTTGCCCTGATCAAACCGCTTGGCGTGTATGGTGTCATCATCACCCAGCTGGTCACCTACATGGTGCTGGTCACCTACCGCTGGCACGACATGAAGCGCTATTTCACCCTCAAAATCAGTCACCGTACCCTGATACCCATTGCCATGATAGCTTTGAGTGCCATCCCATTCTATTATATCCACAACACACTGATTGACATTGCCTTTATGGCATTTGCACTGCTCATCATCATGTGGAGTTGCAGCAAGGAAATCAGGGAACTGATTCTCTCAAAATTACCCAAAACACACGGCCCCACAAAATAAATCCCGACGTTCCTCGTTTATAGGGTAAATAACTACTTTAATATTATCCGTATGAAATCAAGATTACTTATAATGATGATTGCGGCGATAACGCTTTTGTCATGTACATCAACTAAGGATAACACCCTCGCCTATTTTAAGGACCTGGCTTTGGCACCCAGTGGTTCACTGCCCAATCCGCAAGGCGATTATCCCATCTGCATCGCTCCCGACGATGAGTTGGTCATTTCCATCACCTCGACTGTACCCGAGGCCACCGCAGCCTATAACCTGCCCATGGACAATCCTGCCACGCGCGGCAACCTGAGAGTTTCGACCCAGCCCCGCACCCAGACCTACATCGTGGACGAGCAGGGCTATATCATGCTCCCCGTGTTAGGAAAGTTTTATGTCAAGGGTAAAACACTGACGCAGATTGCCAACGAAATCACCGCCCTGGTGGCTATAAACGTGAAAGACCCTTACGTGAGGGTGGATATCGTCAATTTCTCGGTCGATGTGATGGGTGAGGTGCGTGCCCCGCAGCGTGTGTACAGCGGTCGCCAGACTTTCACTGTGCTCGATGCGCTGGCCCAATGCGGCGACTTGACGGAATTTGGCAAGCGCGAGAACGTCTATGTCATCCGCACCGAGGACGGCAAGCGCAACTACCAGCGCCTGAACCTCAACAGCAGTGACGTTTTCAACTCGCCCTACTTCTACCTCAAGCAGAACGATGTCATCTATGTCGAGCCCAATGAAATCCGCATCGACAATTCCAAGTATAACCAAAATAACGCATTCAAACTGTCGGTCATCTCGACCATTGTGAGCGGCGTATCGGTAATCGCTTCGCTCATCATCGCTTTAACCAGATAATCATCAATCATGGCAGATCACAACACAAATACCTTTCAGCAAGAAGAGCAGCCATTCGACTTCGGCGCCCTCTTCGACAAGTACAAACGTTACTGGTGGCTATTCCTCCTGTCGCTGCTTGCCTGTCTGTGTTTAGCCTATTATTACCTGAGGGTTACCAACAAGGTATATGAGGTGAATGCGGTCGTTCTCGTGGCACAGGAAGACAACAGTTCGAGTGCCGGTGCCAACCTGCTCAAGAGCATGAAGCTCGTGAGTGGCGGCAGCAAGGTCGATGACGAGATGATTGTCTTCTCGTCCCAAGAGTTGTGCACCGAGGTGGTTAAACGCCTCAAAATCAACCGCCGATATATCGAGGACAAAGGATGGTTCAAACGTCCCGTTGACCACTACAACAACTCCCCAGTCGAGGTCATCGCCCCCGAGGAGATGTTTGACACACTCTCGTCAGTCAGTTTCAGGATTGACATCAACAAGGATGGACTCGCCAACATCAAGGCCAATAGCGGGAAAGATAAACTCGCTAACTTTAAAGGCTTGAAACTGCCGGCAACCATCAAGACCACTTACGGCGCGTTCACCATCAAGACCACCGAGGATTATAATCCCAAGAAGCCTTGCCACATCAAGGCCTCGCTCATCGGTTCACAGTATTGTGGCCAGGGTCTGAACAAGAAAATCAAGGTCAAGCTCATCACCAAGAAGGCCAATGGCATCAGCCTGACTATCAACGAGAACGTCAAGAGTCGCGGTAAAGACATCTTGAATACCCTCGTTAACCTCTATAACGAGCGCGGCCAGGAAGAGAAGGATGAACAGGCCATCAATACGGCCAAGTTCATCGACGAGCGGCTGGCACTCATCTACAAGGGCCTGACCAGCAGCGAGGCCGACATCGAAGCCTTCAGGCGCCGCAACAACATGATTAATTATGAGTTGCAGATGAAGAGCGAGATGGCCAAGCAAGAGGTAGCCGATCGCGCCATCATCAAGCTGGAGACCAACAAACGACTGCTGGGCATGGTCAAGGACTTTGTCAACGACCCCGCCAACAAGCACAGCTACATCCCCTTTGACGTGGATTCGAGTGCCGCATCCGGCTCTATCAAGGCTTACAACAACCTGCTCACTAAGCGTCAGGAACTGGAACATTCAGCCCAGGGCGACAACTTAGCCCTAAAGCGCATCGACGAGCAGATCGAGAGCATGCACAACAACATCATCAAGGGTGTGAACTCCTCGATCAGAGCCATCGACATGCAGCTGGGCCGTGCCCAAAGCCAGACCAATTCCACCAACAGCGCCATGGGCAAGGTGCCCACCGTTGAGCGTGAGGCTCAAGACCTCTACCGTCAACAGGGCATCCAGAACTCGCTCTACACCTTCCTGCTGCAAAAGCGCGAGGAGAACTCCCTGGTGCTGGCAGCCACCACGCCCAAGGGCAAGATTGTCGATCATGCCTATGCATCAATCAACCCCATCAAGCCTGCCAAACTGAAGATTTACTTTGTGGCGCTGGTCATGGGATTCCTCATCCCCTTGATGCTACTGTTCCTCAAGAACCTGCTCAACACCAAGTTCACTACACAGGAAGAGCTGCAGAATATCAGTAAGGCGCCTGTGGTGGGCGAAATCTGCCACAACCGCCACCGCTCACAACTGGTTGTCAAGGAGGGCAAAACATCGTCCATCGTCGAGCTGTTCCGTCTGTTGCGCAACAACATCCAGTTCATGCTGCCCACCAACGACGACAAGGTTATTCTTGTCACCAGCTCCATCTCGGGTGAAGGCAAATCGTTTGTCAGCTTGAACCTTGCCTCATCGTTCTCACTGATGGACAAAAAGGTTGTCCTGGTGGGAATGGACATCCGCAGCCCCAAATTGGCCCAGATGGTCGATATCAACGAGACTCCCGGCACTACCGCATTCCTTGCCAAGACTGATGTGGTCCTTGACCAAGTGATACAACATTGTCCCGAGGCAGAAAACCTTGACATCATCGTGGGTGGCACGATTCCTCCCAACCCGTCGGAGCTGCTGCTCACCAACCGTGTTCAGGTTCTCATCGACCAGCTCAAGGAGCGTTATGATTACATCATCCTTGACTCGGCGCCCATCGCCATGGTCAGCGACACCTACTCGCTGGCACGCTACGCCAACGTGACCGTCTATGTCACCCGCGCCAACTACACCAAGCGCAGTCTGGTGCGCTACATGAATAACGCCCTTGCCCGCCATCATCTCGAGAATGTGGCAGTGGTACTCAACGACACCAACCCCAAGGTGTCGCAGGGCTATGGCTATGGTTACGGCCAGGAAAAGGAGTAATTTGGGAGTTAGAAGTTAGAAGTTAGGAGTTAGAAGTTAGGAGTTAGGAGTTAAGTTTCCTTGATTCCATCGTTCTAGAAATCGTCAAGATGCAAGTCACCAAGTCCATACTTATCGAACGCGCCCTATTGGGCGTGTTCTGGGTTTTGGGCACTGTTGGCTTCATCTGCGACGAGTTTATTCCTGGACTGGAGTCGGTGCGCACCTACATTCTGCTGGCATGTGACGCCATGCTGTGCCTGTTGGGACTGTTGACGTTGCGCCACCGCACCGACATTCTGTTTGTCGGGTCGATGCTACTCATCGGCCTTGGGAGCAGCTTGGTCTTGAACAAGTTACCCCTCACCATGACCATCAACGGAATGCGTGTGTTCATCGGCGCGATGTTCTGTTATCCGATTGTTCGCTACTTTTGGGAAGCGCCAGTGCGACGTGACCATTTCATCAAGGTATTTGACAAGAATCTGGAGTATTTCCTGTGGTTACAGGTCCCTTGCATCTGTTACCAGTTCATTGCCTACGGTGCAGGCGACCACGGTGGCGGCTCATTGGGCAACTGGTACTCAGGCACCATCTCGATGATGATCTATCTCATCTCGTTCTACCTGTTGAGAAAGCGCATCAACCCGAGACATTTTGTGGGCTCCATCATGAAAAACGTCAAGTATGTGCTGCTGTTGACACCCACATTCCTGAACGAGACCAAAGTCAGCTTTGTGCTGCTAGTGCTCTACTTTTTCCTGTTGATGCCCATCGACAAGCGGATGTTCAAACGCGCCATAATTGTCACGCCCGTCATGTCGTTATTGTTTGTTGTGGGTTACATGACCTATAAGATGACCTACACGGGCGACGTGAGCAAGACAGCCGACGGCCTCGACATCTTCAGCGAGGAATACCTGATGGAATACATGTTCATGGATATGGAGCATGCCGAGGAAGACGCGACATGGAACATGGAAAACAATGAGAACGGCCTTGCCGACATTCCGCGCGCCACCAAATTCCTGCTATTGCCCATGTTTGAAGAGGAAAACCCCGGCCACATCCCATTCGGCTTTGGCGTCGGCCACTTCAAGGGCGGCACCAAGATGGAGCACTCCGAGCTGTATGACCAATATGAGTGGTACTTGATTGGTACTATACCCTATTTTATCCACGTCTATTTGCAGTTGGGTGTAGCGGGCATATTATGGTACATCGCATTCATCATCTCGATTTTTGTCCGTCACCCCAAGGGATATTCCAAGCGGGATTTGAACATGCAGCTTTTCCTGGTGATGCTCATCGGCATCAACTTTTTCTATATCGAATCGCTGCGTGACCCTGTGTTCTGCATCGTCCTCTATGGCCTGGCAGCAGGCGCATGGCTGCCCGATGCAGTTGCCGAACAAACAAGCGGAGAGAATCTTGAATCCTCCCGCATCCCCAGCACGGCCTAAAACCTAAAACCTAAAGCCTAAAAACCTTTTTCAATCGCCTGTTGTTCACCACGCACCAGTGGCACAACCGGGGATAGTGCAATAAGAAACGCAACACCGCATAACGTCGCGGCAAACGGTAACGTTCATCATTCACGATCTTGCTGATCCACTGACGCTTAATGTCGAGCGGGTAGATGTAAAAAGCAAGACGGTCGAGCTTCATGCACAGCAATTCCTTGTCAAGTTCTTCCAGTTTACCCCGTTGCCTGAGGTTCTTCTCGACCAAGTCGAAATAAGTCTCCCAACTGTCCATGTTTGATAATCTATTAGAGATGGACAACGACGTGGGGACATAGTAGTATTTCACCACCGGTTTGTTATAAAAGCCCACACGGTTCACATGGGCGCTCATGCAGATGTTCATGAGCACATCCTCACTGGGCAACACTTGACCACGAGGGGGAAAAATATCATCATTCCACGCCTCACGTCGGAACAGGTTGCCCCACGAAGCGCACATGCAGCGGCGGTCGAACAGGAAATGCAGGTATTCGTCTCCCGTGAGCACCCCTTCCATGGGGTGAGGCACCTCATAAGTATCTTCCCCTATCACCTTAATGAAAGAGCCGTATGCCACATCCAGTTGCTCACTTTCACACTTCTCCAGCAGAAAAGCAACCGCATCAGGCAACAACTCATCATCGGCATCAAGGTGAACCAAGTAGTCGGCCGTAGCGGCCTTGATACCACTGCGCCGAGCCTCGGCCAGTCCACGATTCTCCTGATGCACGACCTTTACACGATTATCCTGTGCCGCCAACTGGTCGGCAACGGCGCCAGTCTCGTCGGTCGAGCCATCATCCACGATCACCACTTCGATGTTAGTAAATGTCTGTGCCAAAGCGCTTGCCACACTACGTGGCAAATATCGCGCGGCATTGTAGGCAGGGATAATGATGGATACTAATGGTGACATAACGATGACTTGTAATTTTTTGGCAAAGATACGATGTTTTTTCGAGAATAAACATTACTTTTGTGAATCAGTCTAATCAAAAAATCAGATACGACAATGAAACAGATTTTTAAATATATATTCCTGGGAATGGTGATTGGCATGATTGCCCTCTCAGGACAAGCTAGGACAATCAATGTCGAGGTAGCTAAAATACGTGGTGACTTGTCGATGGAGTTGCGCCGCATTAGCGCTAACGCCACCTATAATGACACCATATTCCTCAACTTCGGTATGGGCACCTACACCCTGGATGGGGTTGTGGATATGAAATGTAATGTCGTCATGGCAGGCTTAGGAGTTGACAAATCTCTATTCGTTCTCAATAAAGATGACAAAAAGCCATTGAAAGGCAGTGACTCATATCTGACTATCCGAGGTACACTTGAGCGCCCCATCAAGGTTTTCATTCGTGATTTGAGCATCAAGCTACAGGAACATAAAGGCATCTGGTGGGAAAAGTCAGGGTTTCACGCAATAAAAATCTATCACGCCGACAAGGTTGATATCCGCAACGTCAACAGCACCATGTCCAATGCGTTCATCACCAATTTCGATTTGCGTGTCTGCTCCAATGTGAATATCGAGAATTGCACCATCAGCAACTACAATAATTGCAAAAGTGGCGGCAACCTGTGGTTGCGTGGAGAAATGCACAACATCAACATTCACCACAACAAAATCTACAAGTATGGTAATGACGAAGCGGTTGCGCTTTTTAATAAAACCATCAATGCCAATAAGGACATCATGGGCAACATCAGCCGCACCAACATCAAAATCACAGATAATGAATTCCACTATCAGCATAACGACAAACTCATTGATGGTCTCTATAACGAGATGATTTTCTCGGTGCTGACCTCACTCGAAGACAATGAGCACTGCTGCGATATGCGTGGTTTTGAACTCGCAAGAAACAAATTTGTGACAAACGACCTGTGCAACAGGGTACTCCATTTCCAATTCAAACCTGTTGACAAACACAAGGATTTTGTCATTCACGATAACGAGTTCATCAGTAACAAAGTCAACTCATCCGAAACGTTCTACCACATGGATATTGACGTGTGGGACGCCTCTACTCAACAAGATATTATCGAAGTTAAAAACAATACTGTCATCAATAACTACGCCATCATGAACCCCTATAATGGGTCAGGATATACCTTCTTGCTGGTACGTGGTGGCAATGTACTGCTCGATGGTAATATAATCACTAACAGAATCACAAGAAGCCCCAATGGCCAGAGCTATGGAATTAACCTGTTGTGGTCTGGTCAAGAAGGTGGCTCTGCAACCTTGCGCAATAACGTGTGCAAGGGACTGGCACGCATTGCTACCCTAGAGTCGGGCAAGGGAATTGGTCAGTTTTCCCTAAGCGCTTACAATAATTATTTCCAGGGACGGACTTCCATCTATTGCAAGATAATTGACAAACTTAATCTTGACTTCAGGAACAACACGTTTGATTGCAACCATGAGAGTTTCTTCTTGGAGGACTTTGCCAGCAAGGGAAACGTTATCTTTAATAACAATAAGGTTACTGTTTCAACGGGTATCGGCAAGCTCATGACTCATTACGGAAAGGCCTCCACATCATCCATGAGATTTGAGAAACTGGAAGTCACCGGCAACGAGTTTCATGGGGTCAAGAATCAAAATGAGATGATGAAGCACATCACTAACGTGAAGAAGCGCAAAGTCAAATCCAACGCATTTTATTCAAAGTGAGAGTCCTAATTATCAATTGTATCCTCTCGACTGCCGAGAAAGGCATCATCAAGCGCAAGGAGTCTATCCGCGATTGCATGATCAGTAACTTTGCGCGCGGTTTTATCGAGTTGGGGCACAGTGTGACACTGCTGGCATCTGAGGAATTCAAGCCCTCAGGCGAAGATCAGGAACTGCCCTTTGAGGTCATCTATTTCCCGTCATTCCTGCCACAGCTGTTCAAGCCCACACTGCTACCATGGCCACAGGGGATGCGTTCTTGGCTCAAGGCTCATGCCCATGATTATGACTTGGTCATCGCCAGCGAATCTTTCCAAATCCCGACGCTCATGGCAGCCCATATCTGCCCATCTCGTCTACTCATCTGGCAGGAGATGGATCGACATCAACGACTGCTCTTCAAGTTACCGTCTAAGTTTTGGTATAACATTATCGTGCCCACGTTTATGCGCCATGTTACTATCGTGTCACGTAGTGAACCAGCCAAACAGTTCATGCGTCAGTACAGCAATCACGTGAGCGATGTGATTGTGGATCATGGCACCGATGCCCACATCCTCTACCCCAGCGATGATCATGACAACGCTTTCATTGTGGTCTCACAGCTAGTCGAACGCAAGCGTGTGGATCGCATTATCACCAAGTTTGCCCGTCTTGTCACCCAGGCACCCTATCAGAACTTCCGACTTGACATTATTGGCGAAGGTGACCAGATGCCGCAACTCTTGTCGTTGGCATCCCAGTTGGGCATAGGCTACAACGTGGTTTTCCATGGTTTTCTCCCCCACAAACAACTAGCGGACCCGTTAAGGCGTTCGCTCGCCCTGCTGGTGGACACCAGCAACGACCTGAATATGGTCACTATCGCCGAGGCCATTACCAGCGGTACTCCTGTCGTGACCAATACTGTGCCCTCGACCGCCTCTTTTATTGCCTCGCACGGCCTGGGCATTGTGCGCGACGATTGGGACGAAAACGACCTGATTGAGGTCATCAACAACTATGACAAGTTGCATGCAGCCTGCAAGCGAGAGGGCAAAGAACTGACCAACGTGGCCTGTGCCCGCAAGATGATAGAAATCGCTAATAATTAAATACTTTGCTGCCTAAAAAAACGATGTTTTCATGCAATATCCACAGTGATTAATCGTTTATCATATAATTAATTACGGGATCCACATGAAAACCATCAGAATACATATTTCCCTCCTCTTTATGATCTGCTCGGTCTTGTGTCTATCGGCACAAAGCGGTCTAAGGCCCCGAGGTGATGTGAACTGCGACTGGGAAGTGAATATAGCCGATATTAACGCGCTTCTTGACTCGGTGATGAATGGTGCAAAGTACCACTCATTCTATAGCTATGCCACCGACGTGAATGGTGATCAGGAAATCAACATCGCCGACCTTAACATGATAATCAGTGCCATAGTCGGAGACAAAATTCTTCCCATGCCCTCTTTTTCAGGAACGCTGCCCGTGCTGTACATTAATACTGAGGGGCATCACAACATTGACAGCAAAGAGGAATATCTTCATGCCGACTGGTGGCTCGATGCCATGGATATCCAAGGCTATGAATCCATCGGATCGCCACAACAGCCTCTAGGGATGCAGATTAAAGGACGAGGTAATGCCACCTGGAAAAACAATGGAAAGAAACCACTAAGGCTAAAATTGGACAAAAAGCACGAAATGCTTGGCATGCCATCCAACCGTCACTGGGTGCTACTTGCCACCGTCAACTATTGGACAGGGAAAATCAATGATGCATTACCATTTGAGATTGGGCGTCGAATGGGGATGGGTTGGAATCCCCTACAAGTTCCTGTTGAAGTGGTGCTTAATGGGCAATACATCGGTCTCTACTTCCTGACTGAAAAAATCCGTGTCGATAAGAATCGTGTAAATATCATTGAACAGGATGAGAATGAGACTGACTCATACAATGTGACAGGAGGCTGGTTGTTGGAAATTGACAACTATAACGAGCCGAACAAAATCACCATTCACTATGGTGATGATCGTGCCATTTGGTTCACTCCACACTCTCCTGAAGAGCCAAATGAAGTGCAACGCGACTATATTACAGATTATCTGAACAAGACTACCGCAGCCATTTACACCAATGACAAAAATGACCGGACATGGGAGAAATACATTGATATTGACTCTCTGGCCGTTTTTTACATAGTACAAGAAATAGTCGATAATATTGAGTCCTTCTCAGGCAGTTGCTTCATGCATAAAGAGCGTGGAGACAGCACTAAACTAATCTTTGGACCCATGTGGGATTTTGGTTGCACCTATTATCGATGGACCGAGACCTATGAATTCAATGAGTTCATCTACGAGAATGTACCCAATTTCAGCACCATGAAATGGATTGATGAGATTGTCAAATTCCCTCATTTTCAAGACCGTGTAAAATATCATTGGAACCGTTTCTATAAAGACGTATATCCCACAATCGACGAATACCTTGACAATTTTGCAGCTAGTATTAATCAAGCCGGTGAATGTGACTTTGAACGCTGGCATGATTGGGGTTCAGATTACATTGTCCTCAGACTTAACCTCTATGGAAAGCCCAGCTTCCACAAAAAGGTCGCTTGGCTTAATAGCCAATGGGCATGGCCCGATTTAGTTGACCCCAATGGGCCAGAAGAACGAACACGAGATAAATAACACTCAATTGGTCATCCGTAACATTGTCAATTGTCTAACGAACAACCATAGATTAAAGGAGACTTATTTGAGCATGAGTTGCCTGCGAGTGGCATTGGCAATAGACTGCCAATCGTATTTTTCTAGATCGTAATGTATTGGAGCGTTGTCTGTGCTTTCCATTAGTTTTTTAATGGCCGCAGCAAGGGAATCGACGTCCTTGACGGTGAAATAGTCCTGCTCGGGTAAATCGACCTGGCGGGTGCCGGGGATATCGCTGCACAGGATGGGCAGGCCATAGGCCATGGCCTCGAGGAGCACCATCGGGAAGCCCTCGTTGACCGACGGCAGGACAAAGCATCGGGCATGGCTATAGAGCTGGCGCAAGTCCTCGCCACTGGTAAATCCCGTGAAAATGACTTTATTATTTACATCCAGTTGCTCCAGCGACTGGCGATAGGTGCTGTCGTGGTCGCTGGCACCAGCGATAACGACCTGAGTGACCTGCGGCAGACGGTTGGCGGCCTCGACGAGATATTCCAGGCCTTTCTCGGGTGTGAGACGCCCCACAGCAAGCAGGTATTCACCCCGACGGATGCCGTGCTTGTCAAGAAACGAAGTCGAATCGCTGCGGGTGACGGGGTCAATGCCGTTGGGGATAAAAACGCTCTTGTCGAGGGCACCGCACTTCTCCATCTGGTACTTGTTGACAAAAATGACGCGGTTGCTGAAGTGCAGAGAGATTTTCTCGCACTGGCGCAGCAGCCAGCGGGCAGGAGCGCTCCACTTGGAGTGCTCATAGTTGGGGCTGTGATAGGTCAGCACCACGGGCAGTCCCATCAGGCGAATGAGCGGCGCAAACATGCCCGGCCCGATGTTGTGGATGTGCACCACGTCGGGGCGGTGAAACATGATGTGCAATACGCTCAAGAGCGTGTGCCACACGGCCTCAAAACCCTTGATGCGGGTAGAGGGCAGGTCGATATACTCAATGTTGGGGAAAGTCTGAGCCGACTGCTCTGTCAGGTAGGCACGACGACGATAGAGGCGTACATGGACATCCTCCATGTGGGTATAAAGATGATAGCTGTGAGCCTCGACACCGCCCTGGATGCCAGGGAAACCGCGCGTGCCGATAACCGCTATCGTTCTCATGTGTTTCAGTTGTAAGTTTTAAGTTGTAAGTTTTAAGTAATAATACTAACGCCTAAAACCTAATGCCTATAACCTAATGCCTAAAGCCTTAATCCCAGCAGAGGTCCTGGCCCTTGCGGATGCGCCACTTGTTCTTGAGGATCCACTTGATGGGAATCCAGGGACGGCGCACCATGTCGTGGCGCTCGGTGACGATAAAGGTGCAGTTGCGCTTGCAGTTGCGCACCTTTTCCATCGCTTCGCGGGCCTTGTCGCTGGCCAAAATGTTCTCGAGGGAATCCTCCTTGATGTTGCCCAGTTTCCACTCCTCACTGCTGCCGTTGCACGGGGTGACATTGCCCCAGGGGTCGATAAAGAAGAAGTCGCTCAACGCGCCACAGGGCGGACGGTACTCGTCGGTGTCGCCACGCAGGCGGCGGTGTATCGAGCGGTTGAAATAGGCACGGCCATAATCCTTCAGGCGGTCCTTGAAGTGGCGGCGCTTGCTGGTGAGCAAGGCTTTGACGAATAATTCATGCTGACGAAGCGCCTCTTCACTCTCAATCTGATTATCATCCTTGTGGAAATACCATGAGTTGTGCACCGCACTGTTGCCCAGTTCCACGTCGAGTGCCACACACAGGTCATAGAGGTGGAGCAGATCCTTGTAGTTGTCGGGCGAAATGACCACCGAGAAGCCGATGTTCTTGCACTTGGTCTTCTTCAACTCCAGCATTGTGCGCAGGGCGTGGTCAAAGCCGTCCTTGATACCGCGCTTGGCATCGTTGATCTTGGGCAGACCCTCGACGCTCACACGGATAAGGATATTGGGATATTTGTTAGCCAGCTCAACGATTTTTTCAGTGTTGTAACCGTTGGTGCTCAGCTCCAGCAGGCGGGACTTGGGATAGAGAATTTCAAAAATGCGGTCGATGTCTTTACGCAACGTCGGCTCGCCACCCGTGATGTTGATGCGCAACCCCGCGGGCAGGTTCTCATAGTAGGAGGCGTCTATTTCTTCGTTAGGGTTGGTCTGAAACTTCCAGATATTGCACATGTTACACTGCGCATTGCACCTGAAAGTAGTGATCAGACTGCCCTGAATCACATTCTTCATTTGCTATCGTCAATTTGCCTTTACAATTATTTAACTATAGTAAACGCAAAATATTGTGCAAAAGTAGTAAAAAAAATAGTGTGAGTCGAATACAGAACAAAAAGAATTTATTCTTTTTTTATCTGTCAGATGCCGCCTGATTTATCTAACAGACTCAACGAGAGAATCAAAAACCGTAAATATCCTTGAGCAATGACTGCAAATGAGCCTTGGAGCCGAAACGCTGGAGGGCTTTGCGGGCGATGTCGGCATGGTTCCAGCGACGTGTCATCGACATCGTGATGGCGGTCGAGAGCGACTCCTTGTCAAAGGGCTGGAAGACCACACCATTCTCGCTGTCAATCAGTTCGGGAATGCCGCCGATATTTGCCCCTGCCACAGGGGTTCCAGCACTCAACGCCTCAACGACGCTCAACGGATTGTTTTCATACCACTGCGAGGGTACCACGCTCAAGCGTGCACCTGTCAACACACTTGCCACACCCTGGGCATCCAGCATTCCCAGGAACTCGATGTTGCCGCAAGAGCCATAGCGGGAACGCAACTCAGCCTCCAGCGGGCCGCCACCAGCGACCTTTAACCGATATGGCAGCTGTGAGGCGACATCCAGCAAGTGGCCCACGCCTTTTTCCCCTGACAAGCGTCCCACATAGCAGTAATAATCATCCCTCGGAGCTGTATTGTCAATAGCCTGGTAATGAGTGAATTTCACGGGGTCCAGGAAATTGTTGAGCACCTTGACCTTGTTAGGGTCAAATCCGCCTGCAATCATCTTGCTGGCCATAAACTTGCTGGGGCAGACAAAGGCATCAGTATTCTCCTCCAACTTGCCACGACTCCACTTGAGGGCCTCGAGCCAGGCCACAACGCTAGCGGGTAACGAACCCTTCATACAACGGTGGCTAAGGACGTTGAATTTGCTGCCCGTGAAGCATTTCTCACAGGGTTTGCCATCCAGCAGACAGTCGTAGCGGGGACACAGCAGTTTATAGTCATGCAGGGTCCACACCACGCGGATGCCGCGCTTGTGCGCCAACTCGCCCAACACAGGCGAGAGGTAACTGTGGATGTTGTTCAGGTGAACCACGTCGGGCTTGAAATCGTCAAGCACCGCCTCAAAACGTGCACGCACGTCACCTCGTCCCAGGGTGCGCTGCAAAGCCCGCCACTGGTTGCCCAATCCGCCGCCAAAGCTCACCTCGCTGGCAAACGAGTCCTGATAGCGGGCGGGAAGGTTCTCGGGAAACTTCATGGCAAACACCTCGGCCTCCACCCCGTTGTCACGGAGCAGCGTCTCGGTATTGATGGTAACAATGCAGTCACCACCACGGGGATAATAGAATTTATTGACCAGAAGTACGCGTCTCATTAGGCGTTAGGTGTTAGGTGTTAGGTATTAGGCGTCAGGTGTTAGGCGTCAGTCATTGATCTAAAGCCTAAAACCTAATACCTAAAGCCTAAATTACACATTAAAGCGGAAGACAACGATGTCGCCATCCTGCATGACATATTCCTTACCCTCAATGTGCAGTTTACCGGCCTCCTTGACCGCAGCCTCACTGCCGTAGTGGATGTAATCCTCATACTTGATAATCTCGGCACGGATGAAACCGCGTTCAAAATCACTGTGGATCACGCCGGCGCACTGCGGTGCCTTGCTGCCGCGGCGGAAGGTCCATGCGCGCACCTCCTTGGGCCCTGCAGTCAAGAAGGTTTCCAGATTCAATAGCGCATAGGCCGACTTGATGATACGGTTCACACCGCTCTCTTCCAAACCGATTTCGGCCAGGAACATCTGGCGCTCCTCGTAGTCCTCCAGCTCGGCGATTTCGCTTTCGGTCTGGGCTGCGACCACCAGGATTTGGGCATCCTCGTCCTTGACGGCCTCACGCACAGCGTCCACGTAGGCATTGCCGTTTACCACGCTCTTGTCGTCCACGTTGCAGACATACATCACGGGCTTGTTGGTCAGCAGGAACAGCTCGTGGGCGATTTTCTCCTCGTCCTTGTTGAGCAGTTCCACTGTGCGGGCGCTGCGGCCCTGCTCCAAGGCTTCCTTGTAGCGCTTCAACACCTCGTACTGGGCTTTGGCCTCACGGTCGCCACCGGTCTGGGCCTGCTTCTGCACACGGTTGATGCGGCTCTCGATGGTCTCCAGGTCGCGCAGCTGCAACTCCAGGTCGATGACCTCCTTGTCGCGCACGGGGTCGATGGTGCCGTCCACGTGGGTCACGTTGTCATCGTCGAAGCAACGCAGCACATGGATGATGGCATCGGTCTCACGGATGTTGCCCAAGAACTTATTGCCAAGACCCTCGCCACGGCTGGCGCCCTTTACCAGACCAGCGATATCAACGATCTCGACGGTGGTGGGCACGATGCGTGCAGGATTGACGAGTTTGGCAAGTTCATTGAGGCGCTCATCGGGCACGGTGATCACGCCCACGTTAGGCTCGATGGTGCAGAAAGGAAAGTTGGCCGACTGCGCCTTGGCATTCGACAGGCAATTAAACAGGGTCGATTTGCCCACATTGGGCAAGCCCACGATTCCACATTGTAGTGACATACTCTATATCTTGTTTTTATTATGTTCCAGCCTGCAAAGTTACACTTTTCTTATCATACTACCAAACCTAATACAGCAATGCAATCGGTTGCATTATTTTTTATCCATTCAATCCACATTATTTATTATCAAATATCATTCTTTTCGTTATATTTGTAGGTGTTTAATCACTATTACTGAAAAATTATCACAATAACTTAAAATATAATCTATTATGAAGACTAAACCGGATTTAAAATTTAACCAGCTGTGGAATATCAGCTTTGGATTCTTCGGAGTGCAGATTGCCTACGCCCTGCAGAGTGCTAACATCAGCCGCATCTTCGCGACGCTGGGTGCCGACCCCCACAACCTGAGTTACTTTTGGATTCTACCCCCGTTGATGGGTATGGTAGTGCAACCGCTGGTGGGCTACTTCAGCGACAAGACGTGGATGGGCCGCTGGGGCCGCCGCATTCCTTATCTGCTAATTGGTGCTCTGGCAGCGGTCATCGTGATGTGCCTGTTGCCTAATGCCGGCTCATTCGGCCTGACCATTGCCGGCGCGATGATCTTCGGTCTGATTGCCCTGATGTTCCTTGACACGAGCATCAATATGGCCATGCAGCCCTTCAAGATGATGGTGGGCGACATGGTCAACGAGAAACAGAAAGCCAAAGCCTACAGCATCCAGAGTTTCCTGTGCAACGCAGGTTCACTGGTGGGCTATATCTTCCCGTTCCTGTTCACCGCTATCGGTATTGCCAATGTGGCTCCCGAGGGTGTCGTGCCCGACAGCGTGAAGTGGTCATTCTATGTTGGTGCAGCCATCCTCATCTTGTGCGTCATCTACACCATCAGCCATGTGAAGGAATACACCCCGGAACAAATGGCCGAGTTTAACGCCGCTGCCAATGCCGAGGGGCAAGGCGGCAAGGCCGAGTCCACCGAAATGAGCCCCGCTCAAAAGAAGCATGCCATCCGCGTGTTCTTTGAGGTGGGTCTTGTTCAGTTCTTCTGTTGGGCCGCATTCATGTACATGTGGACCTACACCAACGGCACCATCGCCGACACCGTGTGGAACACCACCGATACCGCCAGCGAAGGTTATCAGACCGCTGGTAACTGGGTGGGCATTCTCTTTGCCGTCCAAGCTATCGGCAGTGTGCTGTGGGCAATGGTACTGCCGCAGTTCAAGAACATCAAGGTGGCCTATGCACTGAGCCTTGTTATCGGCGGCATCGGCTTCGCCATGGTACCTTATATCCACAACCAGTACATGCTGTTCGTGCCTTACTTCCTCATCGGCTTCGCTTGGGCTGCCATGCTGGCCATGCCTTTCACGCTGGTGACCAACGCCTTTGAGGGCAGCAGCCGCATGGGTACCGCGCTGGGTCTGTTCAACTGCACCATCTGCGTTCCGCAGATTGTTGCTGCCGCATTAGGTGGCGCGCTGCTGAAGTATGTCATGGGCAGTGTTCAGGGTAACATGCTCCTGCTGGCCGGCATTCTGCTCGTTGTTGGAGCCGTGTGTGTATTCATCATCGAGGACAAAAAACGTAAATAACCTATCGACTAAATCCAAAATCATAGAAACATCATGAGAGTTAGATTTAATGTGGAGTACAGCACCGTTTATGGTGAAAACCTGGTACTCAATATCGTGAATAGCGCCACTGGTGAGGTCCAGGCAAGCCATGCCATGAAATCGGCCAGTGACAAGACATGGAAATGTGACCTTGACATCCCCGCTAAGGTTGGATTCATCGACTATTACTATAGCGTAGAGCGTGAAGGCAAGGAGATGCGCCACGAGTGGACCGTCATTCCCCATCGCCTGGAGCTGAATGCCGCCAAGGCCTCACGTTATATCACCTACGACCACTGGAACGACATGCCCGACGACAGTTATCTGTACAGTTCGGCATTCACCGACTGTGTCACACTGCGCAAACACCAGATGCCAACTAAGTGCAAATACGCCACCATCATCCAATTGAAGGTGCGTGCGCCGCAGTTACGCACTGGCGAGACCCTTGCCGTAGTGGGTAATGAACCCACGCTGGGTGACTGGGATGAGAAGAAAGCGCTCAAGATGACCGAACACAACCACAACGAGTGGGTCATCTCGCTCGATGGTGCGGCCTTCAAGAAGGCATTTGTCGAGTTTAAGTTCGTCATCATGGGTGGCAAAGATAAGCCTTTCATCTGGGAGACTGGTGACAACCGCACCGTGTTGCTGCCCGTGCTGAAGGAAGGCGAACACATCGTGTACGAGTTGTCGCAGGCCTATTTCCCTCTCTACCCCATCAAGTTGGCGGGAACCGTTGTACCCATCTTCTCGTTGCGTAGCGAGGGCAGCTTCGGCGTGGGCGACTTCGGCGACCTCAAGCTTATGGTGGACTGGGTGGCCAGCACTGGCCAACGCGCCCTGCAGGTGCTCCCCATCAACGACACCACCATCACCCACACATGGAGCGACAGCTACCCCTACAACAGCATCAGCATCTATGCGCTGCACCCGCAGTACATGGACCTGAGGCAATTGCCCAAACTCGCCGACAAGAAACGTGCTGCAGAGTTTGAGAAACTGCGCAAGGAACTGAATGCCCTGCCCCAGATTGACTACGAGCGCGTGAACAACGCTAAGCGCGAGTACATGAAGCTCTTGTTTGAACAGGAGGGTGCCGAGGTGCTCAAGAGCAACGAATTCAAGTTGTTCTTTGTGGCCAACGAGGATTGGCTGGTGCCCTATGCCGCCTTCTGCCACTACCGTGACCAGTACGGCACATCCACCTTCTCGAAGTGGCCCGACCACCACATCTTCACCGATGAGGAGCGTGCCGCCATGTCCAACTCCCGCACCAAAGCCTTCAAAGAGGCTAGCCTGTGGTACTATGTTCAGTATTACCTTGACAAGCAGATGCACGCTGCACATGAGTATGCCCAGAGCAAGCACGTCGTCCTCAAGGGCGATATCCCCATCGGCATCAGCCGCGACAGTGTGGAGGCATGGGTAGAACCCAAATATTTCAACCTCAATGGTCAGGCAGGTGCTCCACCCGATGCATTCTCGACCAACGGCCAGAACTGGGGCTTCCCGACCTACAACTGGGATGTGATGCTCGCCGACGGCTGCCAGTGGTGGGTGAAGCGTTTCCGCAAGATGTCGCAGTTCTTCGACGCTTACCGCATCGACCACGTGCTGGGATTCTTCCGCATTTGGGAAATCCCCATCGATGCCGTTCACGGCTTGCTGGGCCAGTTCTCACCTTCTCAGGGTATGAGCGCCCAGGAAATCCGCAGCTACGGTCTGAACTTCCAGGAGCAGCTGATGACCGAGCCGTTCATTGCTGATTGGGTGCTGGACCGCATCTTCGGAAGACTGGCCAACACCGTACGCGAGAAATATGTTGAGCGCGTGCATGACGACATCTACCGCATGAAGCCCGAGTATGACACCCAGCGCAAGGTCGAGGCCGCCTTTGAGGGCAAGACCAGCGAGGAGGACATCTGGCTGCGCGACGGCTTGTATGCCCTGATCAGTGACGTGCTGTTCGTGCGTGACCGCAAGAACCCCGCCCTGTTCCATCCGCGCATCTCGGTACAGTTCGACTTCATCTACGAGGCGCTCTACGACAACGACAAGGCGGCCTTCAACAAACTCTATAACGAGTACTACTACCACCGCAACAACGACTTCTGGTACCACGAGGCTATGAAGAAGCTGCCCAAACTGGTGCAGGCCACCCGTATGCTCGTGTGTGCCGAGGATCTCGGTATGGTGCCCGACTGCGTGGCATGGGTAATGAACGAGTTGCGCATCTTGAGCCTCGAAATCCAATCGATGCCCAAGGACAACCACATCAAGTTCGGCAACCTCAACGCCAACCCCTACCGCAGCGTCGCCACTATCTCGACCCACGATATGCCCACAATGAGGCAGTGGTGGGAAGAGGATTGGGACCGCGCCCAGGAGTTCTACAACACCTCGCTGTGGCACAACGATGCCGCTCCTCATCCGATGCCCGGCTGGCTGGCAGATGACATCGTACGCGCCCACCTTAATTGCCCGTCGATGCTGTGCCTGCTCTCGTTGCAGGATTGGCTCGCCATTGATGAAAACATGCGACTGGCCGATGCCGATGCCGAGCGCATCAACATTCCTGCCAATCCCCGCCACTACTGGCGCTATCGCATGCACATGACCATCGAGCAGTTAATGAAGTCCAGCGGATTCAACAATCATGTGAAAGAACTTATCTCACAAAGCGGACGATAATGAAACGATTCACATTACTGGTTGCGATAATCATGGCATTACTCGTACCGCAATCCATCAGCGCACGCACTGGGGTCAATTACAGCCCCAGCGCGAGCGCTTTTTCTGTTGAGACCAACAACGATGCCCAGCAGGTGAAATTGCGCATCTATAAGGACGGCCTGGGCGGCAAACCCGTCAAGACCATCAACATGAAGCGCGACAAGGCCGGCATGTGGCAGGCCACCGTCAAGGGCGATTTGAAGGGCAAGTTCTACACGTTCGACGTGAAGTATAACGGCAAGTTCATGGGCGAGTGCCCGGGCATCTGGGCAACTGCAGTGGGCGTTAACGGCAAGCGCGGAGCCATCGTTGACATGGCGGACACCGATCCTGTTGGCTGGAAAGCGGACAAGCGCCCCAACATTGCCGCTAAAGACCTGATTCTCTACGAGATGCACCACCGCGACTTTTCGATTGATGAGTCGGGAGGCTTTAACTACAAGGGCAAATTCCTGGCCTTGACCGAGCCTCGCGCCATCAGCCACCTGAAGGCGCTGGGCGTGAACGCAGTCCACATCCTGCCGTCGTTCGACTACGCTTCGGTCGATGAGACACGCCTCAACGAGCCGCAGTACAACTGGGGCTACGATCCCGTGAACTACAACGTACCGGAGGGTGGTTATTCGACCGATCCCTACAAGCCTGAGGTGCGCATCAGCGAATTCAAGCAGATGGTGCAGGCCTTACACCAGGCGGGCATCAAGGTGATTCTCGACGTGGTATATAACCACACCTGGAACATCGACGGGAGCAACTTCCAGCGCACACGTCCCGACTACTTCTACCGCAAGAACGCCGACGGCTCATACAGCAACGGCAGTGGTTGCGGTAACGAGACGGCCAGCGAGCGTGAGGGCATGCGCCAGTTCATGATTGAGAGCGTGAAGTACTGGGTTGAGGAATACCACATCGATGGTTTCCGCTTCGACTTGATGGGCGTGCATGACGTAGAGACGATGAACGCTATCCGCAATGCTGTGCCCAAGGACATCTTCATCTATGGCGAGGGTTGGAGTGCTGGAAGTTGTGCCTACTCAGGAGATCTTGCCATGAAGGCTAACATCAGCAAGATGCCAGGTATCGCCGCCTTTAGCGACGAGATACGTGACGCCCTGCGCGGTCCGTGGGACAGCAATAGCAAGGCCGCCTTCCTGGGTGGCGTCAAGGGCAACGAGGAGAGCATCAAATTCGGTATCGTGGGAGCCATCAAGCATCCCGGCGTGGATTACAGCAAGGTGAACTACAGTCAGGCCCCCTATGCCAACGAGCCCACCCAAATGATTGCCTACGTGAGTTGCCACGACGACATGTGCCTGGTGGACCGCCTCAAGGCGAGCGTCAAGGGCATCACCATCGATGAACTCATCCGCCTGGACCTGCTGGCACAGACCGTGGTGATGACGTCACAAGGTGTGCCGTTCCTGCTCAGCGGTGAGGAGATGCTGCGCAACAAGAAGGGCGTGCACAACAGCTACGAGAGTCCCGACAGCATCAACCACCTGGATTGGGACAACTTAGAACGTTATCCGCAGGTGATGGAGTACTACCAGGGCCTGATTGCCATGCGCAAGGCACATCCCGCCTTCCACATGGGCAGTGCCGACATGGTGCGCCGCAACCTCGACTTCCTGCCCACCGAGAACTGCCTCGTGGCCTACCACATCAATGGCCGCAACGTGCCCGGTGAGAATTGGGGTGACATCTATGTAGCCTTCAATACCCACAAGCGCGCCCGCTCCATCCAGGTTCCCGAGGGCACCTACACCGTCGTCTGCCGCAATATCAAATGCGACCAATCCGGCCTCACCACCATCACCGCCAAAGACGGCAAAGTAATAGTGCCAGCGCAATCAGCGTTGATTATTCACAACTAATCTGGAACAGAAAGAGCGGACTTAACGGATAAAACTGAGAGACATCAACACCATTCACCTCACGCTAAGACGCAAAGACGCAAAGTTTTATCAACCAATAATAACCGCCACGAGGAATCACCCATCCCGTGGCGGTTTTTTAGATTTGTGACAGCATTAATTGCCCTGCAACAATCGGTCAATTAATGCTGTCACATCGGCTATGTCCACTTTACAGTCATCATTCATGTCGGCATTTTCGGTGTGAAATGATGATTGGCAACCAGCCAACAGATAATCGATGAGAAAAGTCACATCAGCAATATTCACGTTCCCGTTTCCATTGGTGTCTCCTTTTATTTGTTGGGATAGCAACTGAACTTGACTACTCTCCACTGGCAAAATGAATTCCACGCCATCTACAGTTGTGAAGAAAGAGTGTTTCAATCCGATTGACGCTGGAGCTACAAAATCCTCATCGGCTGTGAGGTTGATAACCACCAATGCTCCTTTCATTCCAGTATATGGTTTCACACTCATGCAAAATGAAACCATTCTCAACGCCCCATCTTCACGCAGTTTGCTAATGATTGACTGATCGCTTGGATTGCGACCCGTCAGGTCAAGGAGATATTCTCCATCCTCCTGTACCACGGATAAACCCTGAGGCAGAATCAAATCGGTCTGAAAAGCAGTGAAGAGCTCATCATTTTCAAGAATCATCGCCACCTGCATAGTCTCTCCTGGGCAAATGGAGAATTCTGGTAAATAAAAACGGTTAGCTGCAGTAATGTTCATCACTACTGCCCATACCATTAATAATGCCAATAACCTTTTCATGGCTCAGTCCCGTCTTTTACTTTAACAACAGTTTTGTGGTCTTGCCACCAGCATTGACAATAAACACACCATTGCCTGCCGCAATGACATTGCAGCCTGGTACCACATCAACTTGACGGGTGTGCCCTATGGCATCACTCACGGTCACAGTCATTCGCTTGGGAGTATCGATGATGATATTGCCACCTTCGCTGTAAACTCTCGCGGATGTCTCGATTTCTTTTACAGAGGTTACATTGTTGTTCAACGTGATATTGAAGCCGCTCAAACGGGTGCTCTCACCATCCGAGTTCACTAACTCGATACGATCTACCATGATGTCGCTCATTGAGCCCACCACGTTGAAAGTCAACACAGCGCCTTCGTTGCCCCTAATGGTCTTCAATTCAGGGGAGTAAGCGAGGAGACGGATTTTACCATTGCCACGGTCTTTCATAATTAAGGCCAAATTACTGGCTCGATTGGACAATGCAAAATCACTGGAAATCATACCCTCAGGTAAAGTCAAATCCATCTGCAAGGCGGTATATCCCATCTCATTATCCAAATTGATGCTGACAGTGTTGCCAATCGCCTCACCGCTCATACGGTCTCCACCCACATTAGGGGCCATCATGCGCTGTTTTGCGGGCTCATCCTCATAATCCTGGTCAAGCACAAGATTAGCAATCTTCACCACATCAGTAATTGTAATCTTGCTATCACCATTCATATCCGCCGCCTCAAGACTAAACGGTTCTGGATTTTGGAACAAAATATACTTTGCCGTTACAACAACATCAGTAATTGTCACGTCTCCACTTTCATTAGCATCACCCTTTATAAAAGGTGCTACAGTGACATTGCAATAAGCATCTGGCGAAAGAACTTCATCTTCATCAATCGTTGTTAGACGGGTATTCTTCAAAATAAAAGGATAAACGCCTGCGCCATCCTCTGGTACTTTAACTGTGATGTAGAACAATTCTCCTTCATTGTTTTTATATGTTTTCAATGTTGGTGAGTAAGATGCAATACGCACGGCTCCATCAGGAGTTTCGTTGGCCATGATAACATGGTCGCGTCCCTTCCGTTCAGAGAGTTCAACAAGATACTCATCATTCTCATTCTTTACCACTTCGAAGCCTTCAACCAGATAGACATCCGTTTGAAATGCAGTAATCTCATTCTCATTTTCCATCATCACGGGAACAACAATTGTATCCCCATGCATCGTGGAAACATCATCCAACGACAAGTAATTAGGCTTAAAATCAGTGATAATCTTGAAATTGCTCCATGTTGATGCGGATTTATAAATCTCAATTGAGTTTAATGGAACATATAACGTTGTATTATCATAGGAATAAAAAGCAAAAGCTCCAACTGTTGCAGGTGTTTCAGACTTACATGTTATGTATGCAAGTGGGGTTTCATTGAAAGCATTTATTCCAATAGAAGTTACTGATGTTCCAATTGTGATACTAGTCAAATTGTCGCAACTATAGAATGTATGACTTCCAATTGATGTAGTGGAATCTGGAATTGACAAACTTGTTAATCCGTCACAATCAAAAAACGCTTGATCGTTTATTGACGTGACGGTAATAGGAATTGCAATACTAATTAATGCATCACAATTATTAAATGAGTTTTTTCCTATGATTGTAACCGATTTAGGAATTGATACACTTGTTAGTGAAGTACAGTTATTAAAAGCATAGTCACCAATAGACGTTACAGTATATGTCAAACCATTAAATGTAACAGTTTCAGGTATCGAAATATGACCGAAGTATTTGTTGTAATAATTATATCTAAAATTACCATTAACATTAACACGATCTATATAGGTTACAGTTGCCTCATTCCCATTAATATCGTAATAAATTCCTTTTACTACCATATCGTAAGCAAAGGCTGGCGAGGTGGTGCTGGCGAGGACTAGGGTCAGCAGGATGGTGCGTAAGGTTAAGTTTAGTGTTTTCATACAATGTGTCTCCTATTGCCGATGCAGTTCTCAGGGGCGATTTAATGGTATAAATAAAAAGCGTGAACTGAATCGCCACACCTCTATTGGATGGTCGTAGGATACCATTAAAGGAAGATACGGAAATTGCAGCCCACGCCGTAGCGCGAAAGCCGCATTACCATACTTGCCTTTAAAGAAATTTTCCTACGCTTTCCAATACAAGTAAAAGCAATACGCTTCTTTTTGATTCAACGATGTCTTGCAATCGATAGATTGCTGGTTGCAAATTTAGTATATTTTCTTGAGAGGTGGCAAAGATTAGTCAAGAATTTTTATTACATTTGCAAGTCAGATGACGGAGAGAACGGAGTTTATGGAAGATAAGAAGAAACCGAATGTTCAGCATTATGAGGATGGGACGGCGAGTGCATTGCGCCGGAGGACGATGTATACCGAGCTGCGCTTCTATCAGCGTAGTGATGTGCTATACCAGTTGACACAGGTATTTGTCCATCGCTTCTTGAAGCCGTATGGCGACCGCACTGTGGACCAGATGGTGCAAGCTGCCCGCAGCAGTAAGCAGAATATCGTGGAGGGTAGCAGCGATGGGGAGACATCTCTGGAGAGCGAGTTGAAACTGCTAGGCTTTGCCCGTGGCAGCAACAAGGAACTGCTGGAGGATTATCAGGATTATCTCAAGCGCAAGGGTTACACTGAATGGTATGGCACGCATCCCCGATTCAAGGACCTACATGACTTTTGCCGCAAGCACTACAAGTTTGAGGACTACAAGGACCTGCTTCCCAAGATGAATGATGAAGAAATGGCGAACATGGCCATCTGCCTGTGCCATCAAGTGGATGCGGCAATGAACAAGTATATTGAGAGAAAAGACCGTGAATTCACTACCGAGGGAGGCGTGCGTGAGCGCATGACCGCCGCAAGGCTAGACCAACGCGGCACACAAAAGGAAATCATCGAGCGTCAAGCCCAAGAAATCGCTGCCCTCAAACAGGAAATCGCAAGGCTAAAAGCCCTGCTCGACCAGAAATGACGGAATTGACGGAATTTACGGAGGTAACGGATATTACGGAAAAAACGGAGGGATGGTTGATTCCGTTCTCTCCGTTTTATCTGTTATATCCGTTTTTTCTGTTTTATCCGTTATTTCCGTTAAATCCGTTAAATCCGTCAGGAGTTAGAATTGGTTCTCGACGATGTCGGTGAGGACGTCGGTGAGGGATAGGCCGGCGGCGCGCACTTGCTGGGGGATGAAGCTGGTGACTGTCATGCCGGGGGTGGTGTTGATTTCCAGCAGGTTGATGTGGTCTGTGCCGTCGGGGTTCTTGGTGATGATATAGTCGATGCGGATGATACCATTGCAGTGCAGGATGTCGTAGATGCGGGACGTCTCGGCCTGCAGGGCGGCGGTCAATTCATCGCTGATGCGGGCAGGGGTAATCTCCTCCACCTGGCCGTTGTACTTGGCGTCATAGTCAAAGAACTCGTTATCGGTAACGACCTCTGTCACGGGGAAAACGACTGATTTTTCCTTGGTCTTGTAGCAGCCCACAGTGACCTCAACGCCATCCAGGAAACGCTCAATCATCACATTATCACACTGCTTGAAGGCAAACTCCATGGCTTCGTCCAACTGGTCACAGCTTTTCACCTTGGTCACGCCGAAACTCGAGCCGTCGGCAGTAGGTTTAACAAAGCAAGGCATACCCAGATAGTCCTTGACCTTCTCGGCCGTCCAGCCGTGAGGCACGCCGCGGCGCACCTGGATGCTGTCGGGCACCGAGCAGCCGAAAGCCTTCAAATAGTTGTTCAGTGCAAACTTATGGAACGTGAGTGCCTCGACCAGCACATTGCAGGTAGAGTAAGGCAGGTCTATCATGTCGAAGTAGCCCTGCAGCACGCCATTTTCGCCAGGTGTGCCATGGATGGTAATATATGCATAATCGAAACAAATTTTCTCGTTGTCTTTCATGAACGAGAAATCGTTTTTATCGATGACGGGCTGTCTGCCGTCGGGCAAGTTCACATGCCAGTCATTTTTCCTGATCATGACGATATAGACGTTGTAGCGGTCATGGTCAAACGCCGAATCAATGCCCTGTGCCGAACGCAGGGACACCTCATATTCTGATGAATCGCCACCACACACGATGGCTATGGTTCTCTTGGTTGAATTCATTTTTTGCGCACACATTAAAATACGGGTACAAAATTACATAAAAAATCCGCTTTTT
>JAEEGL014703821.1_pt1 | contig 37672 bp, 27 predicted proteins | sample 9134231 | NCBI WGS metagenome assembly JAEEGL01 (sample SAMN16246548, study PRJNA631951) | gut metagenome | biome: gut microbiome; feature: rumen; material: fiber-attached | host: Bos | place: Iran: Karaj | collected 2018-10 | reverse complement strand
TTTATGGACCATATGATGGGCGGAATGGACGGCGTTGAAGCCATGAAGCGAATCAGGGCAACTCTTTCGAGAGAAGGCAGGGATATGCCTATTGTAGCTCTTACCGCAAACGCCATGAGTTCGGCAAAGCAGATGTTCCTTGCGGAAGGTTTTGACGGATTCGTAAGTAAACCCATTGAAAAAGAAGAACTTGAAAGAGTTCTTAAAAAAGTGCTGCCGAAATCACGTATTACCTACGAAGATGCGAGCGGACACGAATATGAATTTACGGAAGAAGACATTGCCGTTGAGGAAGAGAAGAACGATTTCTCGGATGAAAACGATCCTCTCAAAGTTATGTCGGATTACGGAATACAGATTCGCGAAGGCCTCAAATACTGTATGGATGACAGGGATTTCTACGAGAATCTTTTAAAACAGTATGTTGTTGAAGCGGGAGCGAAGAGAAAAGCGGCTATAGAAGCGTTTGAAAAAAAGGACTGGCACAATTATGCCATTCTTCTTCATGCGCTTAAAAGCACTTCCAAAATGATCGGTGCGATGGATATTTCGGAAGATGCCAAGGGCCTGGAAAAAGCAGCCAAGGAAGAAAATGCCGTATACATTATGGACAATCATCAGAAGGTTTTAAAAGAATACGTTGAGCTTACCGACAAGATAAGCGAAGCTTTTGGATTAAAGAAGGCCGAAAGCGAAAAGGAAAAACCTGAAGAGGAAGAGGAGGCACTGGAATTCGAACCTTCAGCTGATTCGGAAGATGATGAAGTGCTGGAATTCGCGCCGGAAAAGGAGGGTTCTGCATATGAGTCGTAAGAGCATAAAAGACAGATTATATAATAATGACGCAGATATTAAGCAGAGACTTTTCGTCCTTAATATCCTGACGATGCAGATTGTCCTTATAGTTACGCTTATCGAAATTCTGATAACGGATAAATTCAGTCTTGATGCAATGCTTCTTTTTGCAATGATGCTTTCGATACTGCTTGCAGGTATCGTTTCGGTTAAGTCAGGACACATCAGACTCGGAGCACTTTTTGTTGCGGCACTTTTAAGTTTCGGGTATTTTCCGATAACGTTTTTTAAGGGCGGCGGAATTAACGGAGATGCACCTCTCTGGTTTATTTACAATGTATTTTTTGTAGGAATTCTTATGAGCGGAAGAGTTAAATATCTGTTCCTTTCCGCACAGGTTCTGACTGCGATAGCCTGTTACGTAACGGGTTACTTAAAGCCCGAATGGATAGTGCCGAATACCGATCTTATGGCACATGTTTATTCTCTGACCGCGCTTATTTTAATCAGTATTGCGATAAGCAGTATGATCGGACTTGAAATAAGACTTTTTATCAGAGAAAACAAACTCTCTGAAGAGCGAAAAAAAGAAATCGAAGCGCTCAATGCTTCGCAGAACAGATTTTTCTCGAGTATGAGCCACGAAATCCGTACACCCATTAATACGATTATCGGACTCAACGAGATGATTTTAAGAGAAGATATTTCCGATGAAGTAGCTGAAGATGCCGTTAATATCCGTTCAGCCGGAACCATGCTTCTCAACCTTATCAATGACGTTCTGGATATGTCCAAGGTTCAGTCCGGAAAGATGGTAATTGCCGAAGAACCTTATTCCATCGGCAACATGCTTTCGGAAATAGTAGGCATGTTATGGAACAGAGCCAATGAAAAGAAACTTGAGTTCCATGTAAATGTTGCGCCTGATATTCCGTACGAATTAATCGGCGATGAAATAAGAATCAAGCAGATTCTTTTAAATGTATTAAACAACTCAATCAAGTACACAAAGGAAGGCTCGGTTTCCCTTTCCGTTCAGTGCGAACGAAAGGACGAAAACAACGCCGTAATATTCTTTACCGTAAAAGATACCGGTATCGGTATCAAGAAAGAAGATATTCCTTATCTTTTCACTGCTTTTAAGCGTGTTGACGAAAACGAGACGAGACATATCGAAGGTACCGGACTCGGACTTTCAATCGTAAAACAGTTCCTTGATCTCATGGGAGGCAAGGTTAACGTCAACAGTATTTATACGCAGGGTTCGACTTTCATTATCGAAATACCGCAGAAAATCAACGGCGACAAATTAATCGGAGAAGTTGATTTCGAAAAGAGCAGAACCATTGCCAAACTCAAGGAATATCATCAGAAATTCGAAGCGCCCGAAGCCAGAGTTCTGGTTGTCGATGACAATGAATTAAACCTCATGGTTACCTCCAAACTTTTAAGAGGAACAAAGGTTAAAATCGACTGCGTTTCTTCAGGCGAGGAAGCTTTGAAGAAAACACTCAACGTTCCTTATAACGTAATACTTCTCGACCATCTTATGCCTGAGATGGACGGTATAGAATGCATCCGAAAGATTCGTACGCAGACCGGCGGTCTTTGCAGGGAATGCAGTATTGTGGCTCTTACAGCCAATACGGGCGAGGAAAACAAAGCACTTTATGTCAAGGAAGGATTTGACGGTTATCTTTTAAAACCCGTAACCGGCGAAACGCTTGAAAATGAAGTGTTAAGACATCTTCCTCAGGAACTTGTTCATGTTATCGGAGGCAGTCAGGAAATACTCGAAGAGACAATTTCCTGGATGAGATCCAAACAAATTAAGAAGAAGGTTATAATAACAACCGAGTCTGTAGCCGATATACCTGATGAACTTATTGAAAAATACAATATACCCATTCTGCCTCACAAAGTCAGTACACCCGAAGGTCTCTTCAAGGACGGTTCGGAAATTGACACAAGAGGTGTTCTGTCATATATGGAGGATAAGGAGCATACAATTGAACCTCAGGCTCCCAACATTAAGGAGCATGAAGATTTCTTTGCTATGCAGCTTAACAAAGCGAACAATCTTGTGCATATGTCAATCTCTTCGAAGGTTGAAAACAGCGGATGTCCCAAAGCGATCGAAGCGGCAAGGGCATTTAACAACGTTACCGTTATCGACACCGGCCATCTTTCGAGCGGCCAGGGCTTAATGGTTATTGAAGCATGCAAACTTGCCGAAGAAGGAAAGTCTGCAAGGGAAATAACGGCTTATGTAGAAGATTTGAGGCATAAGATTCATACAAGTTTCATAGTTGAAAACATGGATTTCCTTGCAAGATCGAAACAGGTTTCGCCCAGGGTTGCAAACCTTACGAAATCGCTTATGGTAAGACCTGTTCTTGAACTCAAAAAAGGAAAAATGGGACTTGGAAAAATTTATCTTGGCTCACGTAAGAGAGCATGGAAAAAATATATCAATCAGACTCTTTCCAACCATTTAAGAATAGACAATAACATCTTGTTTGTTACTTATGTCGGACTTACCAAAAAAGAAATGGACTGGATAAGAGAACAGATAGAAGAAAAGAAAATTTTCAAGGAAATTTACTTTAAAGAAGCTTCGCCCGCAATAGCGGCAAACTGCGGACCGGGAACATTCGGTCTTCTGTTAAGAGACAAATAATTGTCTGATGCAAAAGCAAAAGTTTTCGGACAGGGAATAACCGGCAGGATTGCAGCGGATTTATATACGGGGAAGAAATAAAGTAAATAAATCGAGGTAGAGATGTCGACATTTTATCTTGTTTGTTTTATAATTCCCATACTTTTTCTTTTATGGTATATAAGCCTGGGCGAGCAGCACAGCACCCAGCTGACACTGCTTTTCTGCTCGGTTCTCATATCAAATGCCGGATTTTACATCATTTCGGTTGCTCAGAATCTTCCGCAGGCTTATATCGGCATAAAAATGTCGTATGTGGGCGGTGTTTTCCTGCCGCTGATTATGTTTCTTATAATATGTGACATCTGTCATGTACATATTCCGAAATTTGTGATGACATTAATGTACTGTGTTCAGTTTGTTATGTTCGGACTGGTCTGTACAATCGGCATTCTGCCTGTTTTTTATGAAAGTGTTGAAATAGTAAATAACGGATTCTATGTTACGCTCGCAAAAGAATATGGTCCGCTTCATATTGTTCCGCAGATTGCTCAGTTTATTTATCTTCTCGCGGGAATGGCAATTGCGGCTGTATCCATCGGAAGAAAAACGGTTGTAAGTTTTAAAACCGTAATGAGTTTGCTTTTTGCGATTATCATATGTATTTCCGTTTATGCTTTTGAAAGAATTCTGAGTCTTGATATTGAGTTTGTTCCTCTCGCTTTCATCATTGAAACAATTCTTGTTGTTATTCCTTTAATCAAACGAAATACCTATTCGATAAACGCAAATGCGCATGATATCTTCAATGATTATACTCAGGTCGGATATGCGACTTTTGACAGAAAACTCAGATACATGGGATGCGATGACAAAGCGCTTGAAATCTTCCCGGAACTTTTAAAATACAGACTCGAGTATGTTCTTAAAGACAAAGGCTCGGACTTCACAAATGTATTCCTTTCTGTACTTAAAAACTGCCAGAAAATTAAGGGAAGAAAAATACTCGACACAAATGTATTTCCTCTCAAAGACAAATACTATGAATACCGTATCGCACCGATTTTAAAAGGCCACAGAAGAGTGGGATACATTGTTGAAATAAACGATGTAACGTTAAGAGAGATATACAGTAAGGCTCTTGAAGATGAGGTCAGCAAAAAGACAGAAAAGATCCGCGTCATGAAAGACAAGACAATGCTCGGAATGGCGCAGATGGTTGAATCGAGAGACTTAAGTACGGGCGGTCATATCAGACGTACTTCGATAGTTGTGGATATTTTTGCAAAAGAACTTTTAAAGAGAGATATGGGCTTTGACGAGAAGTTCCTTAAAATGGTTATTCGAAGCGCGCCCATGCACGACCTCGGAAAGATAGCCGTAGAAGACAAGGTATTGAGAAAACAGGGCAAATTTACGCCGGAAGAGTATAACGAGATGAAAAAGCATGCTGCGGCCGGTGCTGAAATAGTAAGCAAAATCCTTACGGGTATCGAAGATGAGGAATTCGTCAATATTGCGATAAACGTTGCCCATTATCATCACGAAAAATACAACGGAAGCGGATATCCCGAAGGACTTACGGGCGAAGACATTCCCGTTGAGGCAAGAATCATGGCGTATGCGGATGTATTCGATGCGCTTGTGTCAAAGAGATGCTACAAGGAAGCATTTGATTACGACAAGGCTTTCGGCATTATAGAAGAATCCGTGGGAACCCATTTCGATCCCGCACTTTTCGATGCATTTATGGCGTGTCGCAGTGAACTTGAGGAATTCTATTCGTCAACATCTGTTCTTCTCGAGCAGCAGTAGAACAAATTTGAACAGAATGACTCTTCGGCAGCACAAATATCGAACTGCAGTGAATTAAATTCCGAACAGCGGTGAAAATTTGAACGACTGAGAATTAAAACCTGAACAACATTATGATAAATAAAAAAAACGGACCCGCAGGTCCGTTTTTTCAATGTCTTTATGAAGTTAATTTAAATATCTGCTTTCCAGAGTCCGTGAATATTGCAGTAAGCATATACGGACAGCGGTTTCTCGTCAATAAGAGCAAATTCGACATGCGGAGCTGCTCCGACTTCGAGATTCTTTCTGTGACCGCCTTTGTCTGTTTTAAGATATACCCAGTTTATGTTATGTTCGGGAAGCATCGGATGGTCCACGGAACCCACATTGACTTTTACGATATTGCCTTCTACGGTTACAGCGGGAATGTGCTTTTCACCGCTTCCTTCGATCGCGCCGGGAATTAATTCTTCCATGGCTTCACCGCAGCACATCGTCGGGCAGGGAGAACCTTTGATCATACCGATTATCTTGCCGCATTTCTTACATACATAAAATTTTACATCACTCATTTTAAAACCCCCTTTTTAGTATAAGCATTCGAATTGAAGTTCGGTTACCGGTTGTTTATTAACCTTCCAGAAGCTTAAGGATATCTGCTTTGGAATGTTTTCCGACAGTTTTGCTAACGAGTTTTTTGTCCTGTAAAACTACAAGTGTGGGTACGCTCATTACACCGAATTTTGCTGCAAGTTCGGGTTCGTCATCCGTATCAATCTTGCCGACTGTGTATTCGGGATGTTCATCAGCGATTTCATCGACAATGGGGGAAACCATCTGGCAGGGACCGCACCATGTGGCAAAGAAATCCAGAAGTACCTTTTTGTCGCCGCCGATAACCTCATCGAAATTGGCAGCGGTTACGTTAATTACTGACATATTGAAAACCTCCTTGATTTATTTTTCTTGGCTTCAATTATACAGTATTTCCGAATCAAATAAACTCTTATTGAAACAAATTCACAAAAAATTAAAGATTAGGTCCGAATCGGGTTCTTTTCAAGGGCTTTTAAGGCATATTTTCACTTGCAAATATCGGCTGTAAAAGGTATTCTTAAATAGGTGTTTTATAAAAATATAATGGAAGTGGTGGCTATTATGACTAACAACTATCTGGAAATGGTTGCGTTCGGAATTTATCTTGTTTTCGTAATCGCAATCGGAGTGTTTTTCTTTGTAAAAAGCAGAAATCAGACCGGTGACAAAGCTTATTTCCTCGGCGGAAGACAGATGAACGGTTTGGTTGCGGCTCTCTCGGCCGGAGCAAGCGATATGAGTGCATGGGTACTCATGGGACTTCCGGGTTCGATATATCTCTGGGGAATGGGTCAGGTATGGATTTCGGTAGGACTTGTAATCGGTACCATATGTGCATGGGTATTCATTGCACCCAGACTCAGAAAATTCTCTATCAAAGCAAATGATTCAATTACGATTCCCATGTTTCTTACAAACAGATTCAAATCTCAGAATCCCGCACTTCAGGCAGTATGTGCTGTGATTTTCGTGGTTGTTTACTGTATTTATTCCGCATCGAGTATTTCAGCCTGCGGTTCACTCTTTAAGAACGTTTTCGGATGGGATCCTCTTTATTCGATGATCGGTGCAACGATTATCATTCTTCTTTACACATTCCTCGGAGGCTTCAATGCGGTATGCTGGACAGACTTCTTCCAGGGAATGCTTATGTTAATGGCATTGATGGCAGCACCGATTGTAGCGCTTTTCGTAATGAACAGACCCGGTTTTGCACCGGTTGCTGAAGTTGTTACAGGCGAGAATTACTATAACCTCTTATCGAGCGGTAAATTTGATTACGACAGTATAAAGGATATATTAAGCGGTCTCGGATGGGGACTCGGATATATGGGCATGCCTCACATACTTGTAAGATACATGTCGATCAAGTCCGAAAAAGAAATGAGAAAATCACAGATCATCGGTTGCTTCTGGACAACGATTATTCTTATCATGGCTTCAATTGTTGCTCTTGTTGCTCATCAGTTCCTCGGAACAAGCCTTGCAGAGAGCGAAAGAAGTTTAGTATTTATCACAATGGTACGTGCACTTTTCCCCGCATTTATTTCGGGAATCCTTCTTTCGGCAATTCTTGCGGCTTCGATGTCAACTGCAGACTCACAGCTTCTTGCTTCTTCGTCTGCATTTGCAACAGACCTTTACAAGCCTCTCATTCACAAGGATGCTAAGGACAAGGAAATGTTATGGGTCGGAAGAGGTATCGTTGCTCTTATTTCGATCGTTGCGCTTTTCATCGCAATCAATCCCAAGAGCTCGGGTATCATGGGACTGGTTGAATGCGCATGGGGTGCATTCGGTGCGGCATTCGGACCGGCTATCATCCTTGCACTTTACTGGAAGAGATTTACATATCACGGCGCCATCGCAGGCATTCTTGCAGGTTTCGCAACAGATGCTTTATGGTACTGTTTATTCTCGGGTTCGGTAGAAAGTCTTTGTGTATACAATACAGGTCTTTACGAAATCATTCCGGGATTCATTGTCAGCATGATCGTTGCGGTAGTTGTTTCTCTTATCGACAAGGAACCTTCAAAAGACATTCAGAATCTTTTTGACGAATCCGTCAGAATGAAAGATTAATAAATGAGAATTGCGAATGAATGATTAGTATTAATCAGGGTCGGCTTTATAGTGCAGGGGGAAAACATATGCAGAAAAGCGAACTGGTGGAGCAGTTAAAAAACAAACAACTCGATAACGTGCTTATCGATATTTATTCCGATGAGAAAAAAATAGATTATCAGACTGCAAGATACATTGCGGCTGCGGAAAAATTCGAGCAGCTTTTCGGAGGCGGAGAAATAAGCATTTATTCCGCCCCGGGAAGAATCGAAATCATCGGAAACCAGACGGATCATCAGCATGGAAAAGTTATGGGCGCGGCAATCAATACAGATGCTATTGCCGTTGTCAAAACAGCTGATGATAACTGTGTCAGAATAGTGTCGGGAGACAATCCCGAAATCAAAATAGACATCAACGAACTTGAAAGTACCGAAGACGAAAACAGCACGACATCGCTTATAAAGGGAATGTTAAACGGTCTTAAGGGCATGGGATATGAGCTCGGAGGTTTTTCGGCTTATATTACTTCCGATGTACCCGTTGGATCGGCGTATGCTTCTTCGGCTTCTTTCGAAACACTTATCGGTGCGATAGTTTCGGGACTTTTCAATGAGATGAAAATTACTCCGAGAGAGATAGCGCAGATAGGTCAGTATTCCGAAAACATTTATTACGGAAAGCCTTCGGGACTTATGGATCAGATGATATGCTCGGTAGGCGGACTTGTTTATATTGATTTCTCGAATCCGGCTGAACCTCAGAAGGAAAAACTTGAGACGGATTTGTCGGAATACAGCATCTGCATGGTTGATACCAAAAAGCAGGTTAGCGATCCTCAGGCTGAAGCGGCACAGATAGTTTCGGAAATGAAAGCGATTGCCACGGAACTCGGAAAAGAGTATCTGAATGAGACGACAAGAGAAGAATTCGAAAAGATGATTTCCGCTCTCAGGGAAAAAATGACTGACAGGGCGATTCTTCGCGCAATGCATTTCTATGACGAAAACGAGAGAGTCGAAAAGGCTCTGAATGCTCTTAAAGGCGGAAATACAGGAGAGTTTGCAAAACTCGAAAAAGAATCGGGCAAATCATCTTATATGTATCTTCAGAATGTTGTTATACAGGATGATTCATTGAAACAGGATATTCTTCTTGCAATGGCTTTAAGCGAATCGATTCTTAAAGATGATGAAGCATACAGAATTCATAATTCCGGATTCTCGGGAGTTATGGAAGTTTTTGTAAAGAACGAAAATGTTGATGCCTATAAAGCAAGAATAGAGGAAGTTTTTCCCAATTGCGTCTGCAGCGTATTGAAAATCAGGAAATACGGCGGTATCCGCGTAATTTGATTTTCGGGGGATTAATGAATGGATAAGTTTCGTAAAAGATTATTTGAAATAGTACAGATAGGAGCGGCAAAGGATTTACTGAGCCGTTCTTTTGATATTATTATATCCGCTGTTATAATTATTAACATCATTGTAACGTTTTTAAGTACCTTTAAGGAGTTCGAATCGATAAAAGGTGCTCTTTACGGTATTGAACTTGCAACGGTCGTATTTTTTACCGTTGAATACATTTTAAGAATTTTTACGGCGGATTTTCTTTATCCGGACAAAACGAAAGCGATGGCTGTGGTTGCCTTCCTTTTCTCGTTTTACGGCATTATTGATTTCTTAAGTTTCTTCCCGTTTTATCTTCCGTTTTTCACTCCGACCGGTGTGGCGGTTTTCAGACTTTTCAGGGTTTTCAGAATATTCAGGCTGTTTAAAATCAACACGCAGTTTGACGCTTTCAACGTAATTGTGAGTGTTTTAAACGAAAAGAAGATGCAGCTTCTTTCGTCCGTAGTGCTTATTATGATGCTTATGCTTTCGGCATCAATGCTTATGTACGGCGTTGAACATGAAGCGCAGCCCGATGTTTTCGAAAACGCTCTTTCGGGCTTCTGGTGGTCGATGGCTACGGTGTTTACGATAGGCTACGGCGATATATATCCGGTTACGCTGCTCGGTAAAATGCTGGCGCTGATAATATCATTCCTCGGAGTCGGAATTGTTGCGATACCTACAGGTATTATTTCCGCAGGCTTCGTTGAACAGTTCTCAAAACTCGACATGTACAAAGGCCATGGCGAAGGTCACGAACTTGAATTTATCACCGGTGTTATAAACGAGAATCATAAATGGGCGGGAAAGGCAATCAAAGATATCGTTATTCCGCCCCAGTCGCTTATCGTTATCGTAATAAGGGACGGCAATTACATTACACCCGGCGGAAACCTGGTACTTAAAGTAAACGATACGGTTGTTCTTGCGGCGAAGAATTACAGAGACGAGGATATACATCTTAACGAAATAGCAATGCTTGAGGGTGACAAGTGGCTCGGAACGGAAGTAAAAGACCTTGACCTTCCTCCCGATGAGAAGATTGTAATGATCAGAAGAGGGCAGAAAACCATTATTCCCAACGGCAATACAGTCATACGAAAAGGCGACGGACTGGTTATGTATCATATGGATTAAATTGTACTATTCGTTGATTATAGACACAATATATGGTAAAATAAATACGATTTGATTCAGTTTAAATGAAATAAACCAGGCAAATAAACGGAGGCAGTATGAAGAAAGTTGAAAACTATTATGCCGAATTTGACAGAAAAGAAAATCTTAAGTTTGACAGCAAGGTAGTTCACGGTGCACTTGGCTGCGATCCCATAAGCGGATCGGTAAGTTTCCCGATTTTCCAGACGGCGACTTTCAGACACAGAGATTTTGAAATATCCACGGGTTACGATTATTCCCGTTTACAGAACCCTACAAGACAGGAACTTGAGAGAACAATGGCGATTCTCGAAGAAGGTGCGCAAGCTTTTGCGTTCACATCGGGACAGGCTGCAAACATGGCCGTTTTCGATTATCTCAAGCGCGGTGAACACTGCCTTTTGTGTGATGACCTCTACGGCGGAACTCACAGAATCGTTGAAGATATTTTTAAAGTTAACGGAATCGAGATTTCATACGTTGACATGTTTGACGCCGAAGCCGTAAGAAAGGCCATGAGACCTAATACCAAAATGGTATTCCTTGAGACTCCCACCAATCCCATGATGAAGGTCGGAGATATCAGAGGCATCGCAAAGGTTGCGCATGAAGGAAATGCACTTTTCGTAGTAGACAATACATTCATGACACCTTATTTCCAGAGACCTCTTACGATGGGTGCGGATATCGTTGTTCACAGCGGTACAAAGTATCTTTGCGGACACAACGATGTTGTTGCGGGTATCGTGGTAATTAAGGACGAGGAACTTACTCATCATTTCCAGGTTCAGTTAAAGAGCTTGGGCTCCGGACTCGGACCCATGGACAGCTGGCTTATCATCAGAGGTATCAAGACACTGTCGCTTCGTATGAAGAAGCACAATGAGAATGCCAAAGCGGTTGCTGAATGGTTAAGAAAACATCCGAAGGTAAAGAAAGTTTACTATGTCGGATTTGAAGATCATCCCGGATATGAACTTAACTTAAGCCAGGCATCCGGATTTGGCGGAATGATTTCTTTTGAACTCGACAGTGCGGAGAGTGCAAGAAAGCTTCTTTCAAACGTAAAGATGATTCTCTTTGCGGAAAGCCTCGGAGGAACCGAATCGCTTGTAACTTATCCCATCACACAGACACATGAAGACGTGCCCGATGACGTAAGAAGAGCACTCGGTATTAACGAAGCATTTATCAGAATCTCAATCGGTATCGAAGATGCCGAAGATATTATAAATGACCTGGAGCAGGCATTAAACAGTTAATGCGGTAGGAATTATGAAAATACCTTTTACAAAAATGCAGGCATACGGCAATGATTACGTATATGTAAATGTTGCCGGAATGCCGGAAATAAACTGGAATGAAGTGGCGGTTCATATTTCGGATCGCCATTTTGGCGTTGGTGGGGACGGTCTTGTTCTTATATGTCCGTCCGAAAAAGCCGACTTTAAAATGAGAATTTTCAATCCCGACGGAACCGAAGCCGAAATGTGCGGCAATGCCGTAAGAAGTGTTGCCAAGTTTGTCTATTACCACAAAATGACCGACAAAACCACTCTTACAATAGAGACTCTCGGCGGTATCAAGAATCTTTATCTTACGGTAGAAGACGGAGAGGTTGTCAACATTGAAGCCGAAATCGGAGAACCTGTTTTTTCTCCCGAAAAGATTCCCGTCGATTCGGAAAATGAAGAATTCATGGATGAGAATGTCAAAGTGAATGTTGAAGGAAGAATCATGCATTTCAGAATGTCTTCGCTTTCATGGGGCAATCCTCATACCGTTATTTTTATGGACGATCTTGAAACTCTGGACATAGAAAAAATAGGCCCCGCAATCGAGAATCATCCGATTTTCGCAAAGAGAACAAACGTTACTTTTGCACGTGTCGTTGACAGAAAAACCATTCAGATTCGTGAGTGGGAAAGAGGCTGCGGCGAAACAATAGGCTGCGGCACCGGATGCTGTACTGCGCTTGTTTTTGCGAACAGACTCGGACTCTGTGACAGGGAAGCGACTGTCATGCAGATCGGAGGACCTCTTGACGTCAAATGGGACGATAAAGGACTTGTTCATATGAAAGGCCCGAGTTTTGTGGTCTTTGAAGGGGAATATAATTATGAAGCTTGAAAAATTACTTGAAGGAATTTTGTTTGAAATTGTTTCCGGAAAAATTGATACGGAAATCAAATCCTTATGCTATGACTCAAGAAAAGTTGAAAAAGGAAGCTGTTTCGTCTGTCTTACCGGATTTAATGCAGACGGCCATGAGTATATAGATTCGGCACTTGAAAAAGGTGCCGTTGCTCTTATTGTGGAGAAGGATGTAAAGATTGACAGCGATAAGGTTTCGGTTATTAAGGTACAGAATTCGAGAGTAGCACTTTCGAAACTTGCATCCAACTTCTTCGGCAATCCCGCGGAAAGACTTGTTGTTGTCGGAGTTACCGGAACAAAAGGAAAGACCACTACAACACATATGTGCAAAAGCATTATGGAAGCATCGAAGGTTAAGGTCGGCATGATCGGTACACTCGGTGCTTACATAGGAAACGAGCATATCGAGACAAAGAATACCACACCCGAATCCTACGAACTTATGGAACTCTTTAAGAAGATGGCCGATGCTGGCTGCAAGGTTGTCTTTATGGAAGTATCTTCACAGGCTGTGAAGTTAAGAAGAATCGAAGGAATAAGATTTGCGGTCGGTGCGTTTACGAACCTTTCACCCGATCATATCGGACCCGGAGAACATGCAGATTTTGAGGAATATAAGAACTGCAAAAAAGATTTCTTTAAGCAGGTTGAAACCGCGGTTATTAATTCCGATGACGAATACGGAATCGAGATGGCTGAGTTTTCACCGAATCTTCGTACCATATCGGTTAAAGATACCGCATATCTATATGCGAGCGATATAAGCAACACCTGGAAGAGCGATTTGATCGGCGTATCGTTTAAGATGCACGGCGATATCGAAAAAGACATTACCATCGGCATTCCGGGACTTCACAACGTTGAAAATGCACTTATTGCCGCAGAGATTACATATCTTCTCGGAGCATCCGACGAAGACGTTATCGAAGGACTTAAGAATGTTTATATCAAGGGACGTACACAGCTTATCAAAGAGGCTGCGCCCAGAGGAACATTTATCATAGATTACGCACACAATGCAATCAGTACCGAAAGCGTTCTTTCGACTTTAAGAGCGTACAACCCCGACAAGATTACATGTCTTTTCGGAGGCGGCGGAAACAAGCCCGTTGCAAGACGTCACGATATGGGTAGTGCGGCTTCGAAATATTCGGATTATATAATTCTTACGGAAGACAATCCCAGATACGAGGAGATTGACGATATCAACAAATCAATCATCGAAGGCATCAAAGAATACGACTGCCCGTATGAAGTTATTTACGACAGAAAAGAAGCGATTGAACACCTTCTCGATATTTCAAAACCCGGCGAAATCGTTGCTCTTATCGGCAAGGGACATGAGACGTATCAGGAAGTCAAGGGCGTAAAAAGATATTTTAGCGAAGAAGAAATAATCAGGGATTACATGAAGAACATAAAAGGATAGTATGAGTACCGGAAAAAAAGTTTTTATAATTTTATCAATTGCATTTACGATTCTTTTCGGAGTAGTTGCATTTGTGCTCATTCCGAACAGAAAATATTCGTTTCCGCTTGATGAAAGCAGACTGGATATTCTTGTTGTCGGCGACAGCATATTCTGCAACAACATTTACGGAATACCCGATCTCGCCGTTTATCTTGAAGAAAAAACAGGCTGCGAAATTCAGAACTGTTCCATAGGCGGCACAAGCGCATCCAAATTCAACAAAGGCAACGAGATAGATTATTATGCCGACAAACTGAATTTTTACAATGTGGCGAATATTATCTGCACGGGAAACGCTTCGACGGTATCCGACAATACACGCTCACTTTCAATCAACTTTCCCGACGGATACAAAAAGATGCTTTTCCTCGCAGGAACCGATCCCGCGAAGGAAGACGTTCTTATCATCAATTACGGAATCAATGATGCATTCATGAGAGTAAAGTGCAATTCCGATGACAAATACGATAATTACACTTTCGGCGGAGCGATGAGACGCGGTATTGAGAAAATATCAAAGAAGTATCCGGACCTTAAGATTATCGTTAATGAAGTAAACTACGCGACAATTATTCAGGTCGGCGAAAAGGATACCGACTTCGATGAAATAACCGATCAGTACAGAAAAGAATACAATGCCGAACTTGAAAAAATAGCATCCGAATACCCGAATGTTTACTATTTCAGATTCAGCGATTACTGTGAGGTAAACGACGAAAATTACGAAGAATATCTTTTTGACGGAATACATTATAACGAGAAAGGCAAGGAAGCATACGCGACTGCGCTTGCTGAATATATCGGTGGGTTGAACTAATGGAAAAAAAGAAAGAAAACAGCAAACCTTTTTTACAATATCTGAATATAGCCGGAGCGGCATGCTTTACGGGCCTTACCGCCATTCAGACAGTTCTTGCGGTTATATGGCTGTCGAAGAACATTTTTGCCGGAGAAAACGGTAAAAGCGTCGTGTTCCATTACAAGGAAATCGGAAGCTTCGTTTTCATGGGCGTCGTTATGTTTTTCCTTGTGCAAAACATAGTTAAGAAGGTCATCGGCTGCGAAGTGAGGTTTTTCCAGTATCTGTCGGTGATGATTTATGTAATGACGCTTCCTGTGGTTTTAAGCATCAATTTCAATGCGACCTTATATGCGGTCTGCCTTTCGTTACTTCTTTTGCTCGTGCTTTTTTCTCTAAGGTATTTTTACGGAATTCACGAACACAGACTTTACGAACTCATAGGCGTTTTTGCAATACTTCTCGTGCTTTCGTATTTAAACAGGGCAGCATTCTGGACGGGTGTTATCGAAACGTTTTTGTTCCTTACGATTCAGCTTATAAGAAACATTAAAATACGCCGAAAGAACATGGGAGACAAATCCTGGAGAAATACGCTTCTTCTTTTCTGCATTCTGATTATCATTATGCTTTTGCCTCAGTACTGTACTTACAATAACATTAATCATACGTTATACCATCAGTCGTTTGAAGAACAGCTTGCGGCAAGAGTGATAGTTCCTTATCTCGAATACGAAAAGAAAGACAAAGCGGAGGAATATCTGCTCGGCGTAATAAGAAACGCGGATTACGGTTACGGACATCCTTACAGGAATTTCAAGAATATTATACACAGATACGAAGAAGACGGTCTTGATATGGATACCGTATGGAAGAACTTTTACTCGAACGCATATTACCGTTACAGAAAAAGCATTGCGAAAAGATATTTAAGAGACTTCGCCAGAGGACTTGCATCACCTTTCCTCATTGAGTCGGAGATGCATTCGGATATGCTTCCGACGCATCACGGATATTATTACGGACTGTTTGAAGAAAACGCCGAAGATATATCCGGCAACTACATGAAATTCTCGCTTCTGATGCTTGAAGGTGTTTCTGCCGCGGTTTTCGTACAGACACTTGCCCTTATTATTTCAGATATCGTTAAGGGAAAATTTAAGCTTAAAATAGAAGAAGGCAGGCACAAGAGAATAGAAGCTGTCCTCTTAATTGCCTGCTTCGGTATTACAATGACTGCCATACAGACGCTGTTTTCGCTTGAAGGCACGTCATATGTTTCGGGTATGGCACCGATACTGACATGGTTCTTAATTGCCACATTTACATGGTTCAGAAGATACAGAAAAAAGACGGTAAGCAAAAATTAATTATTTGCTTTCAACAAGTCGGTCTTTTAAAAGAGTTACAAGACGGTCCGCAATCATACTGCGGCCGTTTTTGTTTGGCGTAATTCCGTCATCTTCAAGGTAATTGTCGGCATTGTCTTCGTTAATAAGAACGCCGCTGTAGAGATCGATATATGAAACGCCGAAGTAGTCGGTAAGACGTCTTGCGGCATTGAATGTTTCTTCGATTGTTCCATATCCCGTATCGTACATTGCACAGGATACTTTCTTGTTGTTATCGTCAATCGCATAGCAGAATGCGGGTGAAACGAAAACAAACTGTGTATTCGGATTATCGTAATTGAAAAGATAAACCGATGTATATACGGCGCCGAGAAGTGTCTGAAGGTTTTCGGTCTGGGCGTCTGCACTGTTTTCGTTAAAATTGATGGCCTGATGTCCCGCACGGTAATCGTGACCGTCATAGCAGAACATTACAACGTCTATATTTGAAATATCAAGACCTTCGAGGGTAGCGATTACTTCCTCGTATCTTTTGATATCATATTTGTCTTTGTCGAGATAATTCAGAGCTTCTTTCTGCTTTGAAAAATCCTTCCACTTCAAATCGAATACAAGCCAGAATAAAGTGAAATAGTCTTCCGGACATTCCGAAGGAGAGAGTTCTTCGTTGTTGAAAGAATTAAGGTAAGATCCGGGAAGGGAGCAGTTGTATATCTCAACCTTGTCGGATACTTGTTTTTTAAACTGATCGATTATTCCCGAACCGTCCGAAATGCCTTCCGAATATGAATCGTTTCCGAGGATAAGCACATTGGTTACACCGTCGTAAGAATCCTTTGCTATAAGCGAAGGCGGCATAAGGATAATGTTATCCTTGGTATCGAGTTTGATGCTCTCAATGTCTTCCTGTGTAATTATGTAGGGCTTTCCCTTATTCCATACCTGAATACGCAGTATGATTACGATAACGCATATTATCAGAAGAACCGGAAGCGCACACGCAATGATTCTGGGATAATTGGGAACACGTTTTTTCTTTTTATGAGAATGTCCGCTGCTTTTGCTGCCTGAAGGCCTTTGTGTGCCGGAACTTCTGTGAGAGTCTGAATTTCTGTTTCTGTCTGATGAATTATTAGCCATATTTATCTCTCCGTAACAGATGTCGTTTCTTTTTATTTTTCAGTGTTTTTACAATACCTGACATATCAATCAAAGTATTGTAGTTTGTCTCATTTTTTTAAACATATATTACATTATATTGTATGTAATTGCAAATAAAATAGGCATATGTTGAAAAACAGGTGTAAATATGCTATTATAAACTACGTATGGGCTGACTGCCCGATATTTATTTTACGTGAATTATTTGAATAAAAAAATGCAGGTAGGAAAATGAAGAAAAATAATGTTTTTGATACTGAAATTCAGATGGTAGATCTGGAAAGTATGGACAACATGGAGATTTCGTTTGACGAATCAAGCGAACCCAATCCCATGCTGGCAGATGAAGTCAGACTGAACATGAAGGAGACACAGGTTATTTCCGCAGAAGAAATAGAAAAAGTCATGAAAGAAAACACTGCGGAAGATATGCCCGCTTCAGGTGAAACGATCGTTATTCCGAGCCGTGTAATCAAGAAGATTGTGGATGTTCCGGAAAACGACGGCGGATATTCTCACACTTCGAATGAATCGCATAAAACGGGATTCGAAAACGATGAATTCGGCGAGACCGTAACTTTTGACACTCAGGTTATAAATGCGGCTTATGAGGAAAAGAAAAATTCCAACATGCTTGAGCCCGATGAATCGTATGATTTTGAGGACGATCTTGATGAACCGGTTAGAAAGAAAGTTCATCATGTAAAAGAAAAGAGCGAAAAAGAATTAAGAGCCGAAGAAGAAAGACAGTTAAGAAAAGAAGCCAGAGCAGAAGCAAGAGCCGAAGAGAAAGAGGCCAGAGCAGAAGCAAGGGCTGAAGAGAAGATGGCAAGAGCGGAAGCAAGGGCAGAAGCAGCGGCAGAAGCGAAGGAAGCAAAGCTTGCCGCAAAAGCAGAAGCAAAAGAACTCAAAGCCGAGGCAGCAGCCGAAGCAAGAGAAGCAAAGCTTGCCGCCAGAGCCGAAGAAAAAGAACTTAAAGCAGAAGCAGCAGCTGAAGCCAGAGAAGTAAGAATGGCAGCGAAAGCGGAAGCAAAGCAGGGTAATCCCGCTGCTAAACAGGCAATTCCCCAGGCTAAGCGGGGCAATCCCGCCGCAAAGCAGGGTAATCCTCAGGCAAAACAGGCTAACGGTCAGGCAAAGCCCGCAGTTAAAAACGGAGCAAATCCCGCAGCCAAAACAGGAGCAAAACCCGTTGCCAAAACCGGTACTGCTCCCGCAGCAAAACAGGGCAATCCCGCCGCTAAACCGGCAGTTGCAAAACCCGCAGGTACAAAGCCCGCTGCAGCACCTGCAAACAAACCGGTTCAGCATGCCAAGAGTGCTCCCGCAGCACCCAAAACGGAATTCCATACAAAGGGCGAACAGCGTCCCAGGGTTCCCGAAATGCCCGTTAAGGTTGTTCCTCCTCAGGAAAAGAAACCGGCAGCTCCCGCACATATTGCTCCCGCACAGGTTATGCCCGATATGGGAATGACACAGGATATTCCCGTTGAAAACATGAATACGGAAGCAATAGATACAGCATTCGTTAACGAGAACATTCAGGAAAACATTCACAATGTACAGAATGTTTCGAGAGAAAAAGTAGTACACAAAAAATCAAAGAAGAAATCACGTTCCGCAATCGGTGTCGTTGAAATTGCCGGAGTTGCAATAGCACTTCTTCTTGTGATTTTGCTCGGAGTTCTCGGTGTAAAATTAATAGAGAAAAACAAACAGAAAAACAATGTAGCACAGTTCGCAAGCATCGGTGCCCTTTATTCCGAAATGGATTCAATCGGAAACGAAGGAATTCTTGCAATAGGCGAGAAAGCATCGATTAGTTCTGTTACCGTTCCCGAAGAAATCGAAAGTACGGATGAAAATCCGGAAGAAACAGGCGCAGATCAGAACGTTTCTCCCGTATCCGTTAATTTCCTTTCGATAGAAAAAGACTTAAAGATTAAATTCCTTGATAAAAACACAGGAAAACTTATAAGCGGAATTCAGTTCGAAGTAACTGCCAAAGGACCTAAAGGAGACGATTTCAAATGGACCGACTCCGATATGGACGGCATGATTTACGTAGATAAACTTCAGCCCGGTAATTATGAGGTTAAAGTTCTTTCGGTACCTCCTTATACATTCCCTGACACCGCAACAACAGTTAAAGTTCAGGATACAATCGTATATCAGGTAATCAATGTTATCGACGAAGCACAGGACATGAGTCAGGTCGATCTTGCCAAGGAAGAAAATAACGGCAAGGAAGTCGATGAAGGAAACAAACTTCAGGATACCGTAGAGTTTGTTGAATCCACGGCGACTCCCATTGAGGGCCAGGACGGATACGTAAAGATTGATAAAAGCAAGATAAAGGATCCCGCAACATTACAGTCGGCATATCTCTGGGGCGGATTCAGAAGAGTTGATTCCATAACACTGCTCGTCGGAGAAATGACGGTTCTCAATGTTCCTCACGAAGCCAATCAGACTCTTATGTTTTCAAGCGACAACCCCGATGTTGTGACGGTATCTCCAAACGGAGACTTAACCGCAATAAATGAAGGTGTTGCCAATGTTACCGCTTCGATTCTTGATTCAGAGCAGACTATCATTTCGAACATAGTTTACAATGTCACGGTTAAAAGAAGCAATTCAGGCCGTATACTGGTAATCGACGGACCGAACACGGTTGAAATCGGAAAAGAGATCGAACTGATTGCAACGGGTTTGGTTACCTGGTCAAGCAGCGACAACAATATAGCTGTAATTGACGATAGAGGCGTGGTAAAAGGAATTTCCGAAGGTACGGTAACGATTACCGCGGTTTCTGCGGAAGATCCGAGTGTTAAAGCCGAATTTAAGATAACGGTTAAAAAAGGCGCCGTTCCCGTAAACGAACTGATTCTTTCAAGTTACAGCGAAACCATGAAGGTGGGCGACAAAATTAAGATCAAAGTAACGCTTTCACCCGAAGGAGCGGATAACCCCGGAATCACTTGGTCTTCGGATAATACGAATGTCGCAGTGGTAGACAAAGGAACCATTACGGCTGTGGGAAGCGGAAACGCAACAATACTTGCACAGACAAATGACGGAAGAGGCATTTGTGCGGCAGTAACCGTAACGGTTAAACCCAGTGAGGATTTAACACTTGTTGTACTCGGTGAAACAAACATTCAGGTTACGGAAGTAACAGTCGGCGTGGGCAGCACATACAAACTTACACCGAAGGTAGAAGGATTCCTTAAAGATAACGGCGTAACCTTCAGCAAAGATTCAAGCGATGCATTTTCAATCGATGCAAACGGCGTAATCAAAGGTGAGAAAGTCGGAGTCGGACAGGTTACGGTTACCACAAAAGAAAACGGCAAAGACAATAAACCGGTAGTTAAATATGTCAAAGTAACAGTTCAGAATGACGTTACAAAAGATACTACAAGCAAGCTTAAATACCATTCCGATAAGGATAATGCAGACCTTCCCGTTTACATCAAAACGGCAGACGGAAAATATGTGGAAGCCACATATGCCGACTACTACAAGGAAGGCATGGAATTCTACATTGCAGGTACTGTTGAGTATAAATACACAGGCTGGCAGACACTTGACGGAAACGTATATTACTTTACCAAAGAAGGCAAAAAGGTAACCGGTGAACAGGTTATCGGCGGTACAAAATATACCTTTGCTTCCGACGGTGCGCTTCTTAAGGATACCAACGGTTCGAGAGGTATTGACGTATCCACATATCAGGGTACAATTGACTGGACAGCAGTTAAGAATTCAGGTATTTCATTTGTAATTATCAGATGCGGCTTCAGAGGATATACAAAGGGCGGTCTGATTATCGATTCGAAGTATCAGTCATATATCAAAGGTGCAACCGCAGCCGGACTTAAAGTAGGTATTTATCTCTTCTCACAGGCAGTTAACGAATCCGAAGCAGTTGAAGAAGCTTCACTCTGCGTTAACCTTGCACAGGGATACAAGATTTCATACCCGATCTTTATTGACAGTGAGTATGCAAACGGAGCTCATAACGGAAGAGCCGACGGACTTGACAAGGCAACCAGAACAGCTGTATGTAAAGCATTCTGCGAAACGGTTAAATCCGCAGGTTATACACCCGGTGTATATGCTTCCAAGTCATGGTTCTACAACAAGCTTGATGCAAATCAGTTAAGCTCTTACAAGATCTGGCTCGCACATTACACAGGTCAGACCGATTACACCGGCAAATACGATTTGTGGCAGCATACAGACAAGGGAAGAGTTAACGGAATTAAGGGAAATGTTGACCTTAACTTCAGCTATCTCGGATATTAATTTTTCCCGAAAAAAATAAACATAACGCCTTAATCATACGAACCCGAAAGTGAATATGATTAAGGCGTTTTTTGAAGATTGCAACTCGTTGACAGATGCAACATATAAAGTTAAAATTAAAGTGTGTTTTCGTAATTTTATGAAGGGGAATTACGCGAATAATTCGCTATTGGGAATATGGTTAATAATCAAAATATCGATGAAGAAATTATCAGAGCGACTTACGGCGACTGTTTGTTTCTTTACTATTCGAATATTTCGAATGACAAAAAAGTCATTCGTCTCATGAACGGGAAATTAAGAAAAGAATGGGACGAAATTTACGGAAAATCAAAAGATCATTACAAATCAGTCTGCACTCTGATTAATCAGAAAGTTCATCCCGAAGATCGCGAAAAACTCTGTGATGTTTTCAAAAAGGAAAAATACACGGAATTAATGAAAGACCGCAAAACTTTTACGGTCTATTTTCGATACAAAGAAAACGATGAACAGGAAGATTACATTTACGAAAAACTCACAATAGCAAGGTCGGATGAAACGCTCGAGGATTCGAATATTCTTGTGTTTTTAAGTATCGATGTCGATGAGGAATTCAGAAACAAACTTCGCGACATGGAACAGAAAAAACAGTATTATTCCGTTACGTATGCGCTCGGAAGAGAATATTCGTCCATTTACTATGTCGATATGGAATCCGGAAAGGTTACTCCCTATAACTTAAGTAACCGTATTGAAGGAATGTTCGGCGACAAGTTCTATAAATTCAATTATGACGATTCGGTTGAAGAATATATAAAAGCAGCTGTTCTTGAAAGAGACAAGGAAATGATGCGAAAGGTCCTTTCAAGAAAATTCATTTTAAGCCAGATAGCAGGTCAGGATCATTTCACATGGGTATACCAGAATAACGAAGGATGTTATTGCGAAATGAAGTGCGTAAGGGTCAGCGAACCCGGCGAACCTGCAGAGGTTGTTATGGGATTTGCGGTTAAGGATGCCGAAATCAGGGTTGAGATGGAAGAGAAGGCTCAGCGTGATTTCCAGTTGTCTCTGCTTGACGGTTTAAGCAGGGATTATGAAATGGTATGGCTTTTGAGGAAAGATCGCAAGATGAGACTCTTCAGAGTATGCGACAATCCCGAAGTTCAGAGAGTTGCTCTTCAGTATTATGACTGCCCGGAGTCTGATTCCGGATTTTCCAGTTTTATTGACAGATACGTGTGCGAAGAGGACAGGGAAAGGTTAAAAGAATTTACGCGTTACGATACTCTGGTTGAGAATGTTCCCGCTGAGGGCATGTATGCCACCACATTCAAGAGAATTATTCCCGGCGGAAATTACGTTTATATCCAGCTCTGTTTTACAAGAGCGGTAGGACCCGACGGCGAGGAAAACATTGTATGCGCATGCAGGGATGTAGATGCACTTATCAGAGAAGAGAATGCAAGAAGAGAGCTTTACAGGAACGCAATAAAAGAAAGAGATCTTGACGGTCTTACCGGTATCAGAAACAGATACTGCTACGAGCATTACATCATAGACGTTGAGAAAAACAAAGAGAAGCCTGTATCGATTATTTATATCGATGCGGATTTCCTTCATGAAATCAATAATTCCAAAGGTCATGATGCGGGAGATGCTCTCATAAGATTTATTGCAGATAACCTGATTAAACTCTGGGGAATTGATTATTCGTTCAGAATCGGAGGCGATGAATTCGTCGTATTCGATTACGAAAAAGACAGACGCAAGACTATAGAACGTCTTGAGACATTAAAGAGAAGAATCCGTGAAGAAAAATACAGTATTTCCATCGGATACAGTTATTCCGACAGGGATTTTGACCTTACGGATTTACTTGCAAAAGCTGAAAAAGCAATGTATGAAGAAAAGGAAAAGCATCACAAAGATGCAGGTTATTTACGATAATAATCCGTGATTTTCCTTACTGCTTCAATAACATCATCCGTATCTTTATCCGTAAGTGTGGGATAAAGAGGAATGCTTAAGATTCCCCTGTATACTTCCTCGGCATTCGGACACAAGCCTTCGCTGTAGCCGAGATGCTTGTAGTAAGGGAAGAAATAAGTCGGAACATAATGAACCTGACACTGAATATTTTCGGCACTCATTGCATCGAAGAATTCTCTTCTGGTGCAGTTAAGTTTATCGAGAGAGAGTCTTATAATATACAGATGTCTGCAAGAATCGGATTCGGGAATTTCTTCCTGAATAATGATTTCGGGTATTGATTTAAAAGCCTCGTTATATTTTTTAACGATGGCTTTTCTTTTTTCCTTGAAAGAATCCAGTTTGTTTAACTGGGAAATGAGGAAAGCGGCCTGAATATCCGTTAAACGATAGTTGAAGCCGAGAGAAATCTGTTCGTAATACCAGCTTCCCTCGTGAGGAGCTTCTTCCATGAGACTTTCGTCATGAGTAATTCCGTGCGTATGCGCAAGAACAAGTTTCTTATGGAATTCCTCATTGTTCGTTGTTATTGCTCCGCCTTCGCCGCATGTGATGTTTTTGACGGGGTGGAAACTGAAGCATGTCATGTCGGCAAGCGAGCCGACTTTTTTGCCGTTGTAAAGAGAACCGATCGAATGAGCGGCATCCTCAATTAAAATAAGATTATATTCATCGCATATTGCGCGGATTTTTTCGAATTCAATACACTGACCGGTAAAATCAACCGCAATGACAGCCTTTGTTTTATCGGTGATATGAGCCCTGATGCTCTCGGGATCTATGTTGTATGTTTTGGGATTGATATCCGCGAATACGGGAGTTCCGCCGACATAAAGAACACAGTTGGCACTTGCCGCAAATGTTAAAGGAGTAGTTATAACTTCATCTCCGGGTCCTATTCCGGCAGCCAAGCAGGCGCAGTGGAGCGCTGCCGTGCCGTTTGAAACGGAAACTGCGTACTTTGCCTCACAGTATTCGGCAAGTTTTTTCTCGAGCTCACTGACTTTTGGTCCGCATGTAAGATAGTCGCTTGTCAGAACTTCGGTTACAGCTTTTACATCATCTTCCAAAACGGTCTGATGACCGTAAAATATTTTGTTTTCTCTTACGGGTTTTCCTCCGAATATTGCGAGCTTTTCCATGTTCCACCTCCGTGAGAATGAACTTCCACGTAATTATAATTTTTTGAAAACTTATTGTCAATGTACGCGGATCGGATGTGAGGTCGTAAGTATGGATAAAAAGAGGACTCTGTGATATAATTAATTATCTATGTGAATTAATAAAATAACGGTATTAAACAGGAGGAAAAAATGAAGGGAATTATTTTGGCCGGGGGCTCGGGAACAAGACTTTATCCGCTTACGAAAGCAGTATCCAAACAGATTATGCCGGTCTACGACAAACCCATGATTTATTACCCGCTTTCGATTCTTATGCTTGCGGGAATTCAGGAAATTCTGATTATTTCAACACCGAGAGATCTTCCGGTATTTAAGGAACTTTTCGGCGACGGTTCGCAGCTTGGTCTTAAAATGGAATATGCCGTTCAGGAATATCCGAGAGGACTTGCAGATGCTTTTATAATTGGTGACAAATTTATCGGTGACAATTCTGTAGCTCTTATTCTCGGCGACAATATTTTCTACGGACAGAGCTTTTCAAAAGTACTTAGAGAAGTGGCTTCGAGAAAAGACTGTGCAACCATATTCGGATATTATGTAAGAGATCCGAGAGAATACGGTGTTGTCGAATTTGATGAAAACGGAAAGGCAATCTCGATAGAAGAAAAGCCCGAAAAACCAAAGAGTAATTATGCGGTTCCGGGACTCTATTTTTATGATAACGATGTTGTGGAAATCGCAAAAAACGTAAAGCCTTCAGCCAGAGGCGAAATTGAGATTACCAGTATCAACAACGAGTATTTAAGAAGAGGAAAGCTTTATGTGGAAACACTCGGCAGGGGTTTTGCATGGCTTGATACGGGAAATCATGATGCGCTTCTTGATGCGGCTGATTTTGTTGCTGCATTCCAGAAGAGACAGGGATTATATATTTCATGCATTGAGGAAATAGCATATAAGAGAGGTTTTATCACAAGAGATCAGCTTCTTGCCCTTGCGGAGCCTCTTATGAAAACAGCTTACGGACAGTATCTTGTTGAAGTTGCAAACGGACTCTGATTATGAATAAAAAATTAATGTTAATATCGGTTACTGCCGCATCTTTTTGCCTGTTCCTCGTTCTGATTACCGTGTTTCTTGCAAACGGCAATATCGGAGGAGGAAAGACGACGAAGATAAACAAACCTTCGACGGCTTCGGGAAATAACGGCAAAGAAGTATACACGGACAGTAAATCCTTTTTAAACGACAAAAATTTCCTTGATGAGGAACAGCCGAATGTCGTTACTGAGGAAGAAGAAAACAGAAAAGAAGTTAAGCTCGTTGTCAGCAGCGTTACCAAGGATATAAGGGTAACGATTACCGACAAAAACGGAAATAAAATAAAGGGTGTTCCTTTTTATGTGGATGTAAAAGATGTCGGCGAATACAAAGACATCGATATGGACGGATATATTTACATAGCGGGAATAAAACCCGGAAATTATGAGGTTGCCTTTGTCGACAACGATAATTATCACTGCCTTGAGAGTTCAAGCATCGAAGTATTTGAAACCGTTCAGTATGCTGCGCTTGAAGACATAAAATATTCCATCGTTCAGGAAAAAGACGTGGACGTGGAAAAGGAAGATACCAAGCAGGCGGATGTTTATCGTGACGAGACCGAAAACACCGATATAACAAAGACTGACGGTGTTCAGGTCGGAATTGACGTTTCCGCATGGCAGAGAAATATAGACTGGGAAAAGGTTAAAGCATCGGGAGTCGAATTTGCGATTATAAGATGCGGATACCGCGGCGCCCAGAAAGGTTATCTTATCGAGGATTCCTATTTTTACAAGAATCTGACCGAGGCTAAAAAGGCGGGAGTCGAAGTAGGCGTTTATTTCTTTACACAGGCGATAAACGAAACGGAAGCCGTTGAAGAAGCAAGTATGGTTCTTGCACTTGTCGGAGATACCGAACTCGAATATCCGATTTTCATTGATACGGAAAATACCAACGGAAGAGCGGATCCTCTGGACCGCGATACGAGAACCGCGGTATGCGATGCTTTCTGCAAGACGATAGAAAGATCCGGAAGAAAAGCCGGAATATATGCATCGAGAAGCTGGTATAACAACAAGCTCAATGATGACAAACTTGACGGTCACTGCAGATGGGTTGCCGAATATGCTTCAACCACCGCATACAAAAGAAGGTATGAAATGTGGCAGTATACTTCGAGCGGAAGCGTGGACGGAATCGAAGGAAGAGTCGATCTCGACATCAGTTATTTTGATTAAAACTTTGATAAATAATGCTTAATTTATAAAAAGGACGGAAAAAACAATGGGAAAATTCAGCGTTGAAACATGTGAGATAGAAGGACTTAAAGTAATCACTCCGAATGTACTCGGCGACAAGAGAGGATACTTTATGGAATCGTATCAGGCTGAGAATTTTAAGGAAATCGGAATCGACACGGTATTTGTTCAGGACAATCAGTCGTCATCAACAAAGGGAGTTCTCAGAGGCATGCATTATCAGATTAATTTCCCTCAGGACAAACTTGTAAGAGTTATTTCGGGTGAAGTATACGATGCCGTTGTTGATTTAAGAAAAGGTTCACCCACATACGGAAAAAGCTTCGGTGTAATTCTTTCCGCGGAAAACAAAAAGCAGCTTTTTATTCCGAAGGGATTTGCACACGGATTTCAGGTACTTTCCGAAACTGCGGAATTCTTTTACAAAGTAAGTGATTTTTATCATCCCAACGATGAAGGCGGCCTTTTATGGAACGATCCCGAAGTCGGAATTGACTGGCCCGAAAAGGATCCTTCCAAACTCAATATCATAGAACGCGATATGAACTGGCCCAAACTTTCGGAACTTAAATAAAGGTGTTTAGATGAGTCAGGCTATAAAAAAAGCAGTACAGAACGTAATGCTTATGCCAAGAAAAAATAAATACGAAAAAGACTACCGTTCTCTTTTGAAAGAATACGAAGAAAACAGAATCAGACTTCTCGATTATGTTAAATCAGAGAAAGTCTGTCTTCAAACAAAAGAGAAAGTAAGTATTCTTTCAGCCGAAGAGATTATTAAAAACGGCCCGGATTTTTCTTATGAAACCGGACGTTTTTACATTGTTATCGATAGAACTGTCGGAATGCTTAAGGAAGAAAGCGAAAGGATTGTTTTTGAATATGTGAGAGACAATCCCGAAGCAAAGATGTGTTACGGCGATGAGGATTTCTTCGTGCTTTCGGGTGAGTATGACGAGAGGAAAGATGCGCACATACCGCATGCTTTCAGATTCTTCAAACCCGGTTACAGTCCCGAAACATTGGAGTCATTTAATTACATCGGTATTTTTGCCGCAGACGGAGAGATTCTTTCGAAGGCTGTCAGAAATATTGATTTAAAAAGCGATTTCAAAACTCATTCGGAAGATAAAATTAATTCGGATTTAAAAGACGGTTCAGAGACACAGTCAGAAGAAAACCGTGATTCGAATTTAAAGGATAATTCCGGAATTCTGTTATATGAGCTTGCGGCTGAAATCTGTGCATTGCTTTCGAAAGAAAACAACACGGATGCAATAAGACACATACCTGCCGTACTATCATCAAAGCCCGTAAAGGTTACGGAATCGGAATACGGCGAGATTTTAAAAACCGGCAGATGCGACAGATTTTTAAAAGATGCTCTGAAAAATTACGAACTTCCGGGAAGCGGAAAAAGTTTTTTGGAAACGCGTAAAAAAGTATCCGAAAAACTCGGACCGGCTAACAATAGAGAAGCAGCATTTATTTCGGTTATCATCCCGTCGAAGGATAATCCGGACATGCTGATTTCCTGCATCGAAAGAATGAAACTTTCCGATAAAAAGAATGCGGAACTCATCATTGTCGATAACGGATCTTCTGATGAAAACAAGAAAAAAATTGAAGCATTTCTTGATACATACAAAGGTGAAAAGAAATATATTTACGAGGCATTTGATTTCAACTACTCGAAGATGAATAACATGGCCGCAAAGGAAGCAAAAGGAGATGTTCTGCTTCTTTTAAACGATGACATTGAAGCCGACGGTTCCGACTGGATGGATACGATGGCATGCTTTGCAAAAAGAGAAGGTGCCGGCTGTGTCGGATGCAGACTTTTATATCCCGACGGCAAAATTCAGCACGTCGGTATCGCAGGCGGAGTAGACGGTCCCGCACATATTCATATGGGCGAGAGTGATGAAGAGAGCCTGGGATTCGGCGACAACAGAGTCAACAAAAACGTACTTGCGGTTACGGGCGCATGCCTTGCGTTAAGAAAAGAACTTTTCGATGAAGCAAGCGGTCTTTTCGAAGAACTCAAAGTCGGATACAACGACGTGGACCTTTGCATGAATCTTTATGAAAAAGGTTATCGGAATATCTTATTAAACGAGATAAAACTTATTCATCATGAGTCTGTTACCAGAGGTAAGGATGCCAAGAGCAAAGCCAAATCGGAAAGACTCAGGAATGAAAAAAACATATTAAAAAAACGTCATGAAAAACTCATGACAGCGGACCCTTACCAAAGCGGGGGAGAAGATTTCATTTTGGATTTCGAAAAAGAAAAAAGACAAAATGAAATTACCCAAAAAGGTGCTTTCGGATTAAGGAAAGCAAATGATGAAGAAGGATGGATTTATTCTTCTTTTGAAAGATTTGAAGTTACAAATGAGGCAGGAAAAAATATCCTCTCGGTCAAAGGGTTTTCGCTTGTTCCCGGAATAGACAACATGCGTTTCGATTTCGAAATGATTCTTGAGAATGAATCGAAACAGTATCTCATTCCGATCGAAAGGAAATTAAGAACCGATCTGTTTAACAGATTCAACGGAAGCGAAAACACGCATCTTTGCGGTATGGAATTTACGGAGGATTTAAGCGAACTTCCCGCCGGTACATACGAAGTTAAGATGTACGCAAAAGACCACGGCAACGTTAGAGAGATTATTTCGGAAACCGGTCAGATTATTAATTTACAATAACAGGTTAAATAAACACACCGGCTGCAAATCTGATTTAAAAATTTTATAACACATTCCGGTCAGATTTTACTGCGCAGACACAAACCGGATTATTACTGATTTTTCCGGAAAGAAATCACGGGTACAGAGATGGACGACAATCAGCAGATTGAACAACTGAAAAAAGAACTTGAAGAAGCCAAAAAGACGAATATGGAACTCTCAGGCAGAATCATTGAACTTACGGATGAGAAAGCCGAGATTGAAGAGAATCTTTCACGTATCAAAAACAGCAGGGCCTACAAATTAAGCAAGCCGTTAAGATACGTCAGATCTCAGGTAAAGAGAGTGACTCAGTACGGAAGCGTTTCGGCTGTTAATCAGAAGATTAAGAGTAAGAACAGGCTTAAGAAAAGGTATAAGGAACTCGGAACATTGTCATTCCCCGATGCCGAAGAAAGAAGCAGACAGGAGAATACGGTTTTCGCATCGAATACATGTATTTCGATTCTGGTTCCGCTTTACAACACACCGGAGAATTTCCTTCACGAAATGATTGATTCCGTGGTTTCGCAGACATACAAAAACTGGGAACTCTGTCTTGCGGACGGTTCGGATGCAGAGCATGAATTTGTTTCGAAAATCTGTCTTGAATATGCAGAGAAAGATTCGAGAATCAAATATCAGAAGCTTGAAAAGAACGAAGGAATTTCAGGCAATACCAACGAGTGCTACAAAATGGCAACAGGTAATTACATCGGTCTTTTCGATCACGATGATGTACTCCATCCCTCGGTACTTTTTAAATACATGGAAGCGATAGAAGACGGTGCGGATTATATCTACTGCGATGAGGCTACGTTTACTGACGGCGATTTAAACAAAATGATTACCGTTCATTTCAAGCCTGATTTCGCAATCGATAATTTACGTGCGAACAATTATATCTGTCATTTCAGCGTTTTCAAAAAAAATCTGCTTAACGAAACTGCACTTTTCAGAACAGAGTATGACGGAAGCCAGGATCACGATATGATTTTAAGGCTCACATCGCTCGCTAAAAAGGTTGTTCACGTTTCGGGTATATATTATTACTGGAGAGCACACGCACTCAGTGTGGCGGCAAATATCAACGCAAAGACCTATGCTATTGATGCTGCCAAGAGAGCGGTGGGCGACCACTTAAAGAATTCCGGAATTTACAATACGGGAATCACATCGTCGAGAGCATTCGAAACCATTTTCCGCTTAAGATACGAAGTGGTCGGAAAGCCTCTTGTTTCGATAATTATCAATGACGATAACGAAGAATGCATAAATGCAATAAACAGCTGGAATACATACGACAATATCGAGATTATCAAAGAATCCGATTACATAAAAGAAAAGAACGCCAATAAGTTTTCAGTCAGAAACATACTTGCCGAAAAGGCAAAAGGCGATATCCTTCTGTTCCTTGACGGAAGCGTTTCCGTAAGATCGGAAGAATTCGTAAAAGAACTTATTTCGATTGCCCAGAGAGAAGATGTCGGGGCAGCAGGCGGTAAGTTAATCGACTCCAAAGGAAAGATTGCCCACGCAGGAGTGGTGACCGGAATAGGTGCCGATAAGGCAGCAGGTCTTATTCACTTCGGATACGATACGAAATTCATCGGATATATGGGCAAGCTCTGTTATATTCAGGATGTGTCCGCAGTTACCGGTGATGTGCTTGCCGTAAGAAAAGAAGTATTCTTAAAAGCGGGCGGTTTCGACGAGAGTTATGCAATTGCTTTTTCGGATATAGCTTTCTGTCTGAAACTGAGAAGAAGCGGATATCTTAACGTATTCAATCCTTATGCGGAAGGCGTATGCGACAAATATCAGATGCTTCTCGGAGCGAATGCGGAAAAGATGACTGAAAAAGAGATTGAAGAATACAAAAAGGATCTCGAAAAATTCAGAGAAGATTTTAAGGCGGAACTTGAAGTGACGGATCCTTATTACAATTCATTCTTAACAAAAGAAACACTTGATTATTCAATCTGTTGATAAGAAACGTCGCATTATTCTATTTGCTGACAAAGAAATACAATTCGGTATACTCATAGAAACACCTGATTGCCCGATAGCTGACAGGCTGCATCTTATTACCGGATATGCTGACAAGGAAACACATAAATGTACGTTTATATAATTGAAGCCCTGATATATGCTTTGCTCACGGCAGGTATTTTCGCCTTTAAACTTTCTCCGAAGAAAGGGAAAAAGACTGTAATAAAGACAGCGATTACGGCTGTGGCAATGCTTTTTGTACACCTGGCTTCGGATTTTCTGCTTTACATAGTAAGATATATTTTCTATGACATTAATGCCATATATGTGGGATTATATCTTTTTATAAATTTTCTCGGACTTTTCATTCCGTTCTTATCGGTATACGTTATATCGAAAACGGCAGGCGTAAAGGTCCGTATAAATATCCTTATTCTGATAGCGATTTTTATCATGATAGTCTCGGGCCTCCTTTCCTATGTGGCTGTGCTCACCTATCAGAACATAGACAATTCGTATATTATTGCCGAAGTTGCAAAGGAAGAAATCGATCTTTCGTCTGACGAAAAAGAAGCTGCGGTGCTTGAAGTAGTCAGTTCGCTTATCAACCTGATTCCGGCAATCATTTACTCGGCAGTTTTATTTATCGAAAACAAAAAGGAACGCAGATAACAGATTTCCCGATATTGTTTTTCATTATTCGAAAAGGGTGGAAAAAATAAGGAGGAACCAAATTTGTTTGTATGCAAAAATTGCGGAGGAAACATAAGATTTGACATCAAATCGCAGAAACTCGTTTGCGGTATCTGTAATTCCTCATTTGAACCTGAAGAGATTCAGAAAGAAAACGACAGTGTGGACTACGATTTCTTCGAAGCCACCATTTTCACCTGTCCTCAGTGCGGGGCGGCCATCATGTGTGAAGATAACGAAGCGGCAAGTTTCTGTACTTACTGCGCATCTTCCACTGTACTTACTTCCCGTATTTCAAAAGAAAAGAAACCCGATTACATTATCCCTTTCAAAAAGACCAAGAAGGAATGTATTGAAGAGTTCAGGAAAATCACTAAAAAAGCGATATTTGCCCCCTCACAATTAAGGGATGCAAAAGTTCTTGAACAGTTCAAAGCGATCTATATCCCATATTGGTATTTCAATGTTAAGCAGGAAGCGCTGTTTACGGTTAACGGAATGGAAGAATACAAAGATTATACTTCTTCCATGAAGGGATTAAACTATTATAACGTATCGGGTTACGTTGAAGGCGAATACGACGGTATATGCAGGGACGGTTCGTACGATTTCGCAGATGACCTCGGCGAAAGAATTGCTCCTTATTTTACTGCTGAAAAGAAGAAATTCTATCCCTCATATTTAAGCGGTTTTTATGCAGACACAACGGATATCCCCGCGAAAGTTTATGAGCATGAGGCAGCAGAGATTGCAAATGACATTGCAAGGGATGTGCTTGCGGGAGAGGCTGCAAGAGGTGATTACAAAGATATGAAGGTTTATCTTTCGAATGATGAAGCCACGAAGCAGTTCAATACTCAGGTTACTGCGAAAAGAGCACTGCTTCCCGTGTGGTTCATGTCATTCAGAAAGAAGGATAAAGTGGCCTATATGACCGTTAACGGTCAGACGGGAGCTGCCGCTACGGACTTTCCGATTTCGATCGTTAAATATCTTATAGGAGTTCTGGCTGCAACGATTCTTCTGACGGTTCCTGTTACGTTTATCATGATGATGTTTAGGTACGATGCCGCAAAGCTTTTTCAGGATGTCACGCTTTTTATTTCAATGCTGTCTTTTATTATTTATTTTATCGAAATAAAAAGACTTCAAACAAAAGACCTTCACAGCGAGGATGCGGGAAAGTTTTACCAGAAATATAAGGTAGTATATATAAAAGACAAAAAGAAAAATGTTGAATTAAAAAACTTTATCCGTTCGAATATCCTGGATTTAAGTGCTTCAACCGTTCAGGTTTTTATCCTTATTTTCTACATTCTGTTTATTGCGGGTATTTTTTCACCCGATGCAAACGGAATACTTTTAAGGATCGGAATGTCGATCGGAAATCTCTTTATGGCGGGCGTCTGCGCATACAGAAGTTTTGGATTTAAAAAATCTTCGAGGTTTGTCGGTCTTATAACAGGAAGCCTTGCAGTGGTAATCGTTCTGGCCATTCAGATTGTCGACCCGGTTTCGGTATTCGGAAACATGCTCGGCGGAACGCTTCTTGCTCTCGGATGCTTCGTAATGTTTATCGATCTGGTCCTTTACCATAATGAACTTACGATGCGTAAACCGTCGCTTTTAAGAAGAAGAGGAGGTGATGAAATTGCCGATAGTGTTGATCTGTAGTTTTTTCATCGCATTTTTTATTTCTTTTATACTTATTTTTATTCTTGCCAAAATCACATCCGTTTCCGCAAAGGTAAAAAAGAACAGCGAGGAACATGATACGGCCGGAATTAAATACAACTGCGTAGTCAAAAACGTGGATATTAAAAACAAACTCAGTCAGGTTGTCGTAAAGACAAACGACAAAACAACAATTTAAAATCAAACTCTTTACATGAGAAGACAGGTACCCTTTTTACCGGAAACGGCTGAAAGGGTACTTTTTATGTACAGGGGCACGTAAGGAAATTTGCCACTTTCGTTTGATGTGCCCCGCACAACGGGCAGGGAGAAATTCACTGTCCCTGCCCGGTTTTGAAGTATGTTAAAAAATTTTTTGCTAAAAATATAACAAAGTTGTTGACAAGTGTTACACACTGTTATATAGTGTTTATTGTTATAAGGTGTTTATTGCAAGTATAACAGTATGAAACACAGTAAAACACGCTTCTGTAAAACAAACGGAGAGATGTATGAAGATAATAATCAACAACTCGTCAATGGTGCCGATTTATTCGCAGATAATACAGCAGATTAAATCCCAGATTGCATCGGATACGCTGAAAGAAAATGATGCACTTCCTTCTGTGAGGACCTTATCCAAGGATCTTAACATCAGTGCGTTAACAGTCAAAAAAGCATATGACGAACTCGAAAACGAAGGGTTTGTTGTAACGGTCCACGGCAAGGGAACTTACGTATCCGGCAACAATTCGGATTATATACGGGAGAATCAGATAAAAGAAGTCGAGGAGGATTTGAGAAAGACTGCAGAAAAAGCCGAGTACTTCGATATTTCCAAGGATGATTTAAGAGAAATGTTTGAAATGATTCTTGAAGAATAAAACGGAAACATAGTTTGGGGATGACCTATGATAGAAATTAAAAATTTAACCAAAAAATATAAAAATTTTACCCTCGACAATGTATCGATGAGTGTTGAAGACGGAAGAATAACAGGCTTCATCGGACCTAACGGAGCCGGAAAAAGTACCACGTTCAAAGCAATGTTAAATCTCTTAAGACCTGATTCGGGCGAGATAACAATAAACGGAAAGAACATTAAGGATTTTAAGGAAGAAGACAAGGCGAAAATCGGAGTGGTTTTAACGGATTCTTTCCTTTCGGATACATTTTCAATAAAAGATATTGTTAAAATACTTGAGGCGTCATATAAAACTTTCAATAAAGAATATTTCGTGAGCCAGTGTGAAAAGTTCGGACTTCCGGACAAGAAGAAAATAAGAGAGTTCTCAAGCGGTATGAAAGCAAAACTTAAAGTAATCACCGCACTTTCTTATGACACGGATGTTCTTATCCTGGATGAGCCGACGGTAGGACTTGATGTTGTCGTAAGAGAAGACATTTTAAACTGCATCAGGGATTACGTTGCGGAAGATGAAAGAAGAAGCGTAATCATCAGCTCTCACATTTCTTCCGATATCGAAAAACTCTGCGACGACATATACATGATAAATGACGGAAAAATCGTGCTGCACGAGGAAACCGACAAGCTTCTCTTCGAATATGCGGTATTAAAGATTGAAGAAGAGGAATTCGATAAGGTCGACAAAAAATACATCAAAGCTTACAGAAAAGAAAGTTACGGTTATGAATGCCTGACCTGGCAGAAAGACTTCTATTCGGAAAATTACCCTTCGATGGTAATCGAGAAAACAGGCATCGATGAAATGATGATGATAATGATAAAAGGAGAACAGTTATGAAAGGATTGATAGTTAAGGATTTAAGACTTTTCCTTGATCAGAAAATGCTTATATTTATCGGTCTGGCATGCGCTTTCGTATGTATCTTCACATTAAAAGATCCTTCCTTCATTATCGGTTACCTTACAATCATGGCGTCATGCATGGGAGCCGTTACGGTTGCATATGATGAAATGAATAACGGAAGAGCATACATATTTACGCTTCCTTATTCGAGAGAAAAATATGCGGTTTCAAAATATGTTTTCGCTTTCGGACTCGGAATAACAACGTTCGCGGTTACCACAGTAATCGGCCTTACCATAAACGTAATCATGAAATCCGATTCGATTCAGAATTTCCTTCTCGGAGCTTCAGGCTTTCTGATTCCCGTATTCTTGGCACCGGCGGTAATGATACCGATTTCGCTTAAATTCGGACATACAAGAAGCAGAATCGTAATGTTCATTGTAATGGGATTCGTAATAGCGATAGTAACCGGCCTTTCGTTTTTTGACGGTGTGGTTGTTTCGGTAGGCCAGGAAGAAGAGATGTTGCAGGTAGACCTTTTCGAGCATTTTTCCTACTCGATGAATTTCATTCAGATAATGGCTGCCGGGATAATCGGTTCGGTAATTGCATTTGCGGCTTCGCTTGCGTTAAGTATCGGAATAGTAAAGAAAATGCAGTTTTAAAACTTGTTGAAATGTCAACATATATTTGATATAGTATTAGTGTTTGTGAAAAAAATAACATAAATAAAATAAGGAGAACAAATGGCTTCACTAATTGAAATCAGGAATATGTGCAAGATCTACAATCCGGGTGAAAATGAAGTAAGAGCACTCGACCACGTATCCCTGTCCATAGGTAAAAATGAATTTGTAGCCATAATCGGACATTCCGGATCCGGTAAATCCACGCTGATGAACATGCTTGGATGTCTGGATGTACCGACCAGCGGAATTTATCTCTTGCATGGGTCGGATGTATCGCTTATGACGGATGATGAACTGTCGGATATCAGAAACAAGGAAATAGGCTTTATCTTCCAGGGATTTAACCTTATATCCAATCTGACAGCTTACGAAAACGTAGAACTTCCTCTTATTTACAGAGGGGTATCCAAAAGAGAGCGAAGCAGTCTTGCAAAAGAAGCTTTGAGAAAAGTAGGACTTGAAAACCGAATGGATCACAAGCCTTCCGAAATGTCAGGCGGTCAGCAGCAGAGAGTTGCGATTGCAAGAGCCATAGCACAGGCACCGCCGGTAATACTTGCGGACGAACCTACGGGTAACCTGGATTCACATTCAACCAAGGAAATAATGAATATTTTAAAGACGCTTCATTCCGAAGGCAGAACGGTTATCATCATTACTCATGACAATGACATAGCCGCAAACGCCGAAAGAATTGTTCATATAGAAGACGGTAAAATCACTTCGGATTCGGCTAACAGCGGAAACTTAAGCAGAGAAGACATCGACAGGGAAATCAAAGCCGGAACTTCACAGTCCGATTTCGCAAATGTTGCCACGGACTATGACGAGAAAGCCGAAACAGAATCAGAAACAAAAGCTTTTGAAATAAACGAAGAAGTGACTTATCCGGATGAGGCGGATACAAATGAAGTGCAGAAGGAAGATGATTACGATATCACCGATGCACAACCTGAAGATACTGAAAACAATATAGATTTACATTTGAATGGAGAGAA
>JAEEGL014658086.1_pt1 | contig 37676 bp, 29 predicted proteins | sample 9134231 | NCBI WGS metagenome assembly JAEEGL01 (sample SAMN16246548, study PRJNA631951) | gut metagenome | biome: gut microbiome; feature: rumen; material: fiber-attached | host: Bos | place: Iran: Karaj | collected 2018-10 | reverse complement strand
AATATCGAAGGTTACAGATCAAACGGTTCAGCTAATGTAAAGAGCGTTACCGTTACCACAAACGCAGCTGACAACGGCGGCGGAAGCGATGTTCAGCAGGGCGGAAACGACTGGAATCAGGGTGGAAATGACTGGAGCCAGGGCGGTTTCGACTGGAATCAGGGCGGTCAGCAGAATAACGACTGGAGCAACTGGAACCAGGGTGGAAATGACTGGAGTCAGGGCGGTTTCGACTGGAACAACGGCGGTCAGCAGAATAATGACTGGTCAAGCTGGAATCAGGGTGGAAACGACTGGAATCAGGGCGGTTTCGACTGGAACAACGGCGGTCAGCAGAATAATGACTGGAACAACTGGAACCAGGGCGGAAACGACTGGTCCAACTGGGGACAGCAGAATAATGACTGGTCAAGCTGGAATCAGGGCGGAAACGACTGGAATCAGGGCGGTTTCGACTGGAACAACGGCGGTCAGCAGAATAATGACTGGAATAACTGGAATCAGGGCGGCCAGGACTGGAACAACTGGAACAACGGCGGCAATGACTGGGGAAGCCAGCAGAATAACGACAACGGTTGGTACAACTGGGACGTAAACAACTGGAACAATAACAACGGTCAGCAGAACAACGACTGGAATAACTGGAATCAGGGCGGTCAGGATTGGAATCAGGGCGGCTTCGACTGGAACCAGGGCGGTCAGGACTGGAATCAGGGCGGCTTTGATTTCGGCGGCATGGGCGGTTTTGACTTCGGCGGCGGTCAGCAGGCCAACGGCGGAAACATCGACTGGAACGGCATGGCAGGCGGCTTCAACGACACAAACAACAACATCGGTGCCGATGCAGGCAACGGCGGTAACGCTACCTCAGGTCTGAACGCAAAGATCAGACAGGATATGCCGACAACTGTACCCGGCGGCGTTGAGAAGAGCGGTCAGTGCAAGGTCGAGAAGAAGACTTATAACTGCAAGTTCACAGGCGGACAGAAGAGCTGTAATGTTGTTCTTCCTCCTAACTACAGCCCGAGCAAGCAGTACCCCGTAATGTATGTTCTTCACGGCATCGGCGGTGACGAAAACAGCATGGTAAGCGGCATGGGAGTTCAGGAGCTTCTTGCAGGACTTATAGGAAACGGTCAGGCAGAGGAAATGATAATCGTACTTCCCAGCCAGTATACAAGCAAGAACGGCAATGGCGGCGGCGGTTTCGGAATCAATCAGGAGACCTGCGAGGCTTATGATAACTTCCTTTATGATATATCAGACAGCCTTATCCCCTTCATCGAGTCTAACTATTCAGTAAAGACAGGAAGAGAGAACCGCGCTATCACAGGCTTCTCAATGGGAGGACGAGAGGCTATCTACATCGGTCTTATGCGTCCCGACCTCTTCGGTTATGTAGGCGGCGCTTGCCCCGCACCCGGAATCACACCCGGCTCTGATATGTTCATGACTCACCCCGGCTGCATGCAGGAGAGTGAAATGAAGTTCAGAAACGTAGGTCCTGAGCCTGCGGTATTCATGATAACAGGCGGTACAAACGACTCTGTTGTTGGTACTTTCCCGAAGCAGTACAGCGATATACTGACAAGAAACGGCGTTGAGCACGTATATCAGTCTATCCCGGGCGGCGGACACGGCGCAGATTCCGTAAAGCCTCATCTCTACACATTCATGAGGTACGCTTTCAAATAAAAACAGTTCATCCCGAACTGAAAAAGTCAGCTTGAAAAGCTGCAAAGAATATAAAACACAAAAAGAAACATAAAAAGAAACATGAATTACAAATAAAGATAATATACAGCAAAGCGCAGAACGCCGTCCGTAATGGGCGGCGTTCTGCATTTCTGTGCATTTTACGGCTGACATAGGGAGCATTATTATCAACTTTTGACGCAGCTTTTGTAGAACCTGCCAATTTTGCGAGAAATAGCACTAATATGCTGATTTCAAGCCGTTTTTGGTTGACACTTGTTGTTTGGTTGTGCTATACTGTTTATTGGTAAAAATGTTATATGACAGACTCTGATGAATAACAGTATGCACTTAAAAAGGTGCGGCATATGAAAAAGAGCGGGGAATACATACTGCTGTATCGGTACGCTCGGGATAAATACTCTCATTGAACATTCATAAATTTTAACTCACTACATAACAGCTCACATTCCCCTGCGTTTTTTCTCAATACAGACAGATTCTTCGCTTTTTAGACTTTATAAGGCGGGATATTCGCTCCGTACACAGGCTGCGGAGCTTCATTTTGTATATATCCATAGGGGGCAGTTCGATGAAGAGCTACGGACAGCAGGATTACCGCAAAAGGCTTGACCGTGTATTTGCACGGTATCACGGTAAGACTGCCATTGTTGATTGCATTAGTGAAAAAGAGCAGCAGAGGTACAGTTACCGGAAGCTGCAAAAAATGACTGAACATATAGGACTGGTACTTGAACACAGCGGTATACGGCCGGGAGAGCGTGTAGCGGTGCTCACACGGCCCTCGGCTGATACAGCCGTTACGCTCCTTGCACTTGCCTATCTCGGGTACACGGCTGTGATACCCGATGTGATGCTTCCAACAGGGGAGCAGAACAGGCTCCTGCGCTTTTCAGAGCCATCGGCGATCATTACCACCGATGAACTCTGTTCTGCCATAGACGGCGAGATCAGGGCAGCTTTGCCCGTATTCCGTATGATCTCGGGCAAAACGCCTATGGTCAGGCTGAACGGGGGACCTGAGCAGCGCAGGATACCGAAGCCCGGAGGCAGCAGGGACGTTATCGCCATACTCTTCTCCTCGGGCACGACGGGCAGCGTAAAAGGCGTAGAGATCACGTATCAGTCTTGTTTTTATGCCCTGAAGGCAGGTGACAAATATGCAGATTACAGCCGCAGCTCTCCCCATTTTTTGCAGATACTTCCACTTTCTCACGTTGCGGGCTTCACAATGCTCCATGCCAATCTGATACTCGGTGCGGAAATGGGATTTGTACCCGAGCTTACGGCTGCCGGTCTTACTCTCGGAATGAAGGTATATGAGCCGACCCATATGATAATGATACCGAAGGTCTATGAGACCATACACAGGAAAATGCTTGCCGAGATAGCAAAGCGGCCGTTCCCGGTAAGAGCAGCGTTCAGACTCAGCAAGGGATTCGTATCGGCTGTGAGAAAGCGCACGGGGATAAGGCTTCGTTTCCTGACAAAGCCCTTTTATTCCCAGGCCCTCGGACGCAGGATAAAGATACTCGGCTGCGGAGCAGCTCCGTGCAGTCAGGAGACCGTGGACTTCTTCCTTGACCTGGGTATAGATTTCCTCAATGCTTACGGCTCTACGGAAGCCGCTTTTCCTATAACAGCCTCGTCAATACGGGACAAGTATCCGAATAAGGGAACAGGAAACGTTCATCAGTTCCCGTTCATTGATATACGTATCGAAAGCGGGGAGATACTTGTAAAGTCTGCGCTGCTCATGCACGGATATTTCCGCGACCCGCAGAGTACCAGGAATGCCTATACAGATGACGGCTACCTTAAAACAGGCGACCTCGGCTACATCGACAGCGAAGGTTACCTTTACATTACAGGCAGGCGCAAGGAGACCATACAGCTCAGCAACGGCAACAAGGTCTCAGCATATGATGTTGACAGCTATTATCAGGGGCTTTGCGGCGATATACGCATAGCCTGCTGCGGAGTTCCCGACGATGATTCCGACACGGAGCACCTCGTCCTTTTCATCGAGACAGATGAGCCGGACAGCAGAAGGATAGCACAGCTGAAAGAAAAGCTGCGGAGCAGCTCGGAGACTTCGGGCAGTCTGTACAGGCTTGCGGATATAATATGCATTCCCGAGCTGCCGCAGACAACGCTCGGAAAGATACAGCGCTACAAGCTCCGTCAGACAGCGGAGGAAATGGCTGCCGGAGCTGATATCCGCGAGAGCAGTGAGGAGCGTACTCCGCCCTGCATCATCAGGACCGGGAACTATCCTGCCTATACCGAAGAGGTATGCGGTATTATCAGGAAGTATGTGTCCGAGGACACGGCAGTAACTCCCGATTCGCTCATTTCTGAGGAGCTGCTCATAGATTCCATCACCATGTTCGAGATATGTTCCGAGCTTCAAACGGCCTATGATACCGAATTCATGGACCTCCTCGGAAACGTCAGCACTGTTCAGGACCTTGCGGATATAGTTGGCAGCAGCTGCTGCTCCATGGTTCGCAATGTAAATCGAAGCCGCTTTAATGTAAAGGACTATCCTCTTCCAAGGGGAACTTCCGACAGGCTGCTGCTGAAAGCCTTTATGAGCCTGTCGGACAAAGTTTATAACATCGAGGCCGTGGGCACTGAGAAACTGAAACGCAGCGGACATTACATTTTCTGTCCAAATCACGAGAGCCACCTTGACGGACTGTGGGTGCTTACAGCTCTTAGAAAGCGGCTTGACTGCATTGACCTTGCCTGTCTTGCAAAGCAGGAGCACCTTGACAATGGTGTGTCGAGGAAGATGATACGCATTCTCGGAGGTATCCCCACTGACAGGAGCGGTAATCCCGCACCGGCTCTCGAACAGGCAGTAAATGTTATAAAGAGGGGAGATACACAGTTTCTTGTACATCCTGAGGGAACACGTACACGAAACGGAGCCATGGGAGAATTCAAGAAGGGCGTTGCGGGGCTTTCAATTGAGACAGGAGTACCTCTTGTACCTGTATTTATCAAGGGCGCATATCAGATATACCCGGCAGACAGGGCGCTTCCAAGAGTGTACGACTTCAGGGGACGCAAGCGACTGCCGCTGAGGATAGTTTTCGGCGAGCCGATCTGCCCGCAGAAAGACGATACTCCCGATACTCTTACGGAAAGGCTTCGATTAGCTGTGGAAAAGCTCAGGGACGGGAGCGTGTGACGTATGAGAGTAGGGATAGACGTTGACGGCGTTCTGATCGATACAAGGGAGTTCATGCTCAGTTTCGGAAGGCGTTTCTTCCGCAGGGAGCCCGTTGACCCCGACGGTTATACAATAGAGGAGATGTTCGGAGTGAGCGGCGTACCTGTGCTGCTGTTTGGCATGAGGTGGTTCCTGCCGTACTACTGCCGTAAGTATCCGCCTTACAAAGAAGCGGCAGGGGTATACAGGAGACTGAAAAAAAGGGGCAGCACCATATGTCAGATAACTGCAAGAAAGTTTGCGTTATCAAGGTCGCCGCTTGGAAGATACAGCTTTAATTCACTGAAAAAATGGCTGAAGAGGAACCGTTTCTGCTATGACAGGCTGCTGCTTGTCAACGAAAAGGAGGCGGCCCGTGAAAAGCTGAAATGCTGCCGAAGATTCGGCATAGACGTGATGATAGAGGATAATCCCGAAACCGCACTGACACTTGCGCGAAACGGGATATGGGTGCTGCTCTTTGATGCTCCCTACAACAGGAACGCATCGGCAGACCGCATCATAAGAGTTAAAAACTGGCGTGAAGCTGAGGAATACCTCGGAAAGCTCGGCAGTAAAATTGAATTAAGGAGATATGACCATGAGTGAAAGCGTAAAAGATGAAAAAAAGCTCCGTAAGGAGCAAAAGGCTGCAAAAAAAGCAGAAAGAAGTATAAGACGGGATCAGTCGGGAGAAAAGAACGCTCCCCTCAAAACTGTTCCCAGTCTCCTTGAGAGGAAGTTTGCTGACTTCAACTACAAATTCGCATATCTGATCCCAGAGACGGTTCACCCGAACGTTGTTACCACAGTAGGCATAATCGCAGGACTTTTCGGAGCGCTGTGCTTCTTCCTCGGTACGTTCTCGAAGTGGTTCTTTGTCGGCTCAATAGTCGGACTGCTGATACACATAGTCTGCGACAATCTTGACGGGTACATGGCGCGTACCCGCAATCAGAAGTCGCTTCGCGGAGGATTTTACGATATAATGTCCGATACCCTCGTCTGCACGTTCACACTGCTGTTTATAGGACTTTCCTCTTACGGCCATCTTGAATTTGCAGCATTCGGAGCTCCGATGTACGGTATACATATGCTCTGCACCATGCATTTCATAATGATATACAACGAGTTTCCTTTCCCGCCGTTCGGACCGTTTGAGATACACATGATGTACATAATCACGGCTATACTCAATTTGATTCTGGGACCCGTTACACTGTTCCATATCGGCACATTTCCCGTAATGCTAGTAGATATCATAATGATACCGGTTCTTCTCGGAGCTGCAATTGAGGTATGCAGAATGGCATTCACTCTGTTCTTCAGACTTAAAAGGGACGGAAAGTGATCGTGAGAAAGCATTTCGTACGTGATCTGATGTATCTCTATACCTCGGTGTTCTCGGCAGGTATGAGAAACATCGTCTCACAGATGTTTTTTGACAGCTATTATCCCGCGAACAAGGAGGCTCTTGTATCGCTTTCACTGTTTTTCAATGCGGTATACACCATGCTGGGAATAATGGCTTCGTCGCAGCTGCTTCGCTCCGAGAAATGGAACAGCAGGCGGAAAAAAACAGTTATGACCGCAGTAATGACTGCTGCGGTATGCATTTCATTTGCCTCAATGTTTCTTGTAAGGACCTTTTTGAGCTATACCGTTATGTTCTGTATCTCGGGCTTCAGCCTGAACTTTCTGTACAATGTGTTCGATGTATTCATATCCGGCACGGTGGAACCAGTGGAAAGGGAAAGAAATGTGCGGGTGCTCCTGACCTATCAGATGGCGGGCTATATCATCGGACCTCTGCTTTTTTCATTGTTTGCGGACTCTGCATGGCTCTGCGTGGGCATTGCGGTTGGAATGCTGTTTATATGTTTCCTACCCGTCAGCAGAGAGTACATAAAAGCGGACAAAGCTGCACATCCCGTCTCCGACCTCAGCAATTCAGGCAGAAAGGCAAGGATAAAGTCACTGTTTTCACGGTGCAACGGGGATAATATAGTAATGTTCTACAGCTTTATGATGTATTGCGCCACCAACACGCTCATGCCGTCAGTGGCATACATCATGAAGGATCACCTCCATGCGGAGAATTACGCCGTAAAGAGCAGTATATTTCTTGCGGGAACCGTACTGGTCTCGGCTGCTGTGATAGCTCTGCTGCCAGCTATGAAGCTGTGGAAGCTGAGAAATGCAGCGCCTCTTTCCATTGCAGCTGCTCTTGCAATGATAATCATACTTCGCAGTGACAACGTTTTTCTGCTTGCGGCTGCGGCGATACTCAGCGGCGCCGGAAACGGCATATTTCTTTCAGGCAGCCGTTTCTATGTGAATGCGGCAGCTCCTGAGCGCGGGCTCGTTCAGCGCTACAACAGGGTAATTACGGGAGCCACGCTTATAGGATATATGGTAGCTGCTCTCATAAGCTGGCTTTGTGTGAAAAACGGCATCACAGTTGTTCCCGCAAAGCTTACGGCTATAATCATAATGCTCGTACTTGCACTGGTTTTTGGCTGCTTCAGGGTTCGGCATGAAGAAAAGGAATAACAAAAATGTGTCCGCTTTCCGCGGACATTTTTGATTACGGGCATGCATTGATTTCCTGTGCCGTGTGTGGTATAATCAGTTAACAGGAGGAAACAAAAATGACACTACAACAGCTGAAATACATTATAACTATAGCCGAAACAGGCTCTATCACCACTGCGGCTCAGCGCCTGTTTATCGCTCAGCCCAGCCTTTCAAAATCAGTCGCGGAGCTTGAGAAGGAAATGGGTATCATTATCTTCAACAGAAGCAACAGAGGCGTGTATCTCTCAGAGGACGGCACCAAGTTCATGTCCTATGCCCGCCAGATAGTTGAGCAGGCTGAGCTGCTCGAAAGCGAGTACAAGTCTACCGCTCCGCCGAGGAGAGCCTTTGCGGTATCTGCTCAGCATTATGCCTTTGTTGTAAATGCTTTCGTTGAGCTTGTGCGTGAGTACGGTCGGGATAAGTACGAATTCTCACTTCGCGAGCTGAAAACTGCGGAGATAATCGAGGACGTGCGCACCCACAGAAGCGATATAGGAGTGCTTTTCCTGAGCAGCTTCAACCGCGAGGTCATCAGGCATATCCTACGGGGCGAAGAGATAAATTTCGAGCCGCTTTTTACTGCAAAGCCCCATGTTTTCGTCAGCAGGAGCAATCCACTTGTGGGCAGGAGCTCGGTAACTCTTGATGATCTGAAAGCCTTTCCGCGTCTTACTTACGATCAGGGTGTGAAGAATTCCTTTTACTTTGCAGAAGAGCTCCATATCACAGCAGAAAGTCCGAAAAACATTGTAGTATCGGACAGAGCCACTCTTTTCAATCTTCTCATAGGACTTGACGGATATACCATTTCGTCGGGCATTCTCAGCTCAGATCTCAACGGCAGCAATATAGTTTCGATCCCTCTTGAAAGCAGCGAAGAAATGGAGATAGGGTATATAACCACCTCGGACCGCCCAATGAACGAGCTTACGGAGCGGTATCTCCAGCATCTCAAGGAGTACATCGCAAACTACTCCTGCTGATATAGCTTTTAGCTATGAAGCTGCATGCTTTTTTGATATTAACACATTTCCAGCAGGTATGCTATAATATAACCACACCAAAACATACCGGAGGAATAGGAAATGAAAACATCAATTATCGGATACCCGAGAATAGGAAATTTACGTGAACTCAAATTTGCAAGCGAGAAGTATTTCCGCGGCGAGATCACAGCTGCGGAGCTTGAAAAAACAGCAAAGTCGATACGTTCGTACAACCTTGAGATACAGAAAAAAAGCGGACTTGACCTGATACCGTCCAATGATTTTTCCTACTATGACGGAGTTCTCGACACAGCATTCCTGCTGAATGCAGTCCCTGAGAGATACACGGCTCTCGGTCTTTCAGAACTTGATACATGTTTTGCGGCAGCAAGGGGTTATCAGGGGGAAAAGGGCGATGTAAAAGCATTTGCAATGAAGAAGTGGTACAACACCAATTACCACTACATGGTTCCCGAGATAGATGACAGCACCGAGATAAAGCTTGCAGGCACAAAGCCATTTGACCTCTTTACGGAGGCTCTCGGCAGCGGCGTAAAGACAAAGCCTGTCGTGATCGGAGCTTACACCTTCCTTAAGCTTGCACGCTTCAAGGGAAACAAGAAAGCCGCAGACTTTGCAACGCAGACCGCTGCTGCTTATTCTGAGCTCCTGAGCAGATTCAACGGGCTCGGCGCAGAGTGGGTACAGTTTGACGAGCCGTCGCTTGTAATGGATATGACAGCTGAGGATATACAGCTTTTTGTATCCCTTTATGAAAGCATACTGAAAAACAAGGGTGCCGTAAAGGTGCTTGCACAGACCTATTTCGGCGATGTACGAGACTGTTATAAAGAGCTTTGCGGACTTGGCTTTGACGGCATCGGCCTTGACTTCACAGAGGGAAAAAGGTCGGCGGAGCTTGTAAAGAAAAACGGTTTCCCGCAGGACAAGGTTCTGTTTGCGGGAGTTGTGAACGGCAAGAATATATGGCGCAACAGCTACGCTTCAAGTCTTGCAGTTCTCTCAGAGCTTGAAAAGCACACACATGATATAGTTATAAATACATCCTGTTCGCTTCTGCACGTTCCCTGTACTCTCGCAAACGAGACGAAGCTTGACGAAAGGTACAAAAAGCATTTTTCCTATGCTGAGGAAAAGCTGACAGAGCTTGCAGAGCTCAAGAGGATAATCAGTTCATCTTGTCCCGCTGAGACCGAGGAATACCGCAGAAACGAAGCGCTCCACAGCGAGCCGAGAACAGGCGGCAACGAGGCTGTAAGGAAAAAGGTGGCAGCTCTTACTGAAAAGGATTTCGTAAGACTTCCCGGGTTTGCAGAGCGTGAGCGCATACAGAAGGAAAGATTCAGGCTTCCCGAGTTCCCGACTACGACTATAGGTTCGTTCCCGCAGACTGCCGAGGTAAAGTCAGCACGCAACGCTCACCGAAAGGGCGAACTGTCCGACAGCGATTACGAGTTCTTTATTGAGAAGAAGATAGCAGAATGCATCGCTCTCCAGGAGGAGATAGGTCTTGACGTTCTTGTACACGGCGAATTCGAGCGCAACGACATGGTTGAGTACTTCGGCGAGTGTCTTGACGGCTATATCTTTACGGAAAAGGCGTGGGTGCAGTCCTATGGCACACGCTGCGTAAAGCCCCCTGTGATATGGGGCGATATCTCCAGAGCAAAGCCCATGACCGTAAGATGGTCGGTATACGCGCAGAGCCTTACCGACAAGCCGATGAAGGGCATGCTTACCGGACCTGTTACCATACTCAACTGGTCCTTCCCGAGAGAGGATATAACCCTTAAGGAAAGTGCATTGCAGATAGCTCTTGCAATACGTGAGGAGGTACTCGACCTTGAAGCGAACGGCATAAGCATAATACAGGTTGACGAAGCGGCTCTCCGTGAGAAGCTTCCCCTCCGCAGGTCAGACTGGAGAGAGGACTACCTTGACTGGGCAATACCTGCATTCAGATATGTTCACAGCGGTGTAAAGCCCGAAACACAGATACATACTCACATGTGCTACAGCGAATTTGCGGATATAATCAAGGATATTGATGATATGGACGCTGACGTCATCACCTTTGAGGCTTCAAGATCCGATCTTACTATACTCGACGTGCTCAAGGAGAACCACTTCCGTACCGAGGTAGGTCCCGGAGTATACGATATACACTCCCCGAGAGTACCTTCAAAGGAGGAGATAAAGTCCGCTATAAGCAAGATGAGGGAGCGTATCCCTGCTGAAAAGCTGTGGGTGAACCCTGACTGCGGACTTAAGACAAGAGGAAACGAAGAAACTGTTCCGAGCCTTAAAAACCTCGTGAATGCTGCGAAAGAGGCAAGAAATGAAAACAGCTGAATTATTTGAAAACAAGACTGTATTCTCACTTGAAGTCTTCCCACCGAAGCCCGACGCGGATGAAAGCGTTATATATGACACTCTTAACGAGCTTTCGGATATCTCGCCCGATTTTATAAGCGTGACCTACGGAGCAGGCGGCGGAAAAAACGGCTGCAGGACCATACAGATAGCATCAGATATAAAGCACAGGTACGGCGTCGAGAGCGTTGCACATCTGACATGTATAGACCTTACAAGGGCTCAGGCGGCACAGATACTTGACAGTATGAAGGAACACGGCATCGAAAATGTGCTTGCCCTCCGCGGGGACAGGCATGACGGAACGGCTCCCGCAGGGGATTTTCGCCACGCCAGCGAGCTGATATCATTCATCAAGGAAAACTACGATTTCAACGTTATCGCTGCCTGCTATCCCGAGATACATCCCGAGAGCAGCAGCGCCGCTGATGACCTGAAATGGCTCAGATATAAGGCGGAATGCGGTGCAGACCATATGATAACACAGCTTTTCCTCGATAACGGCTACTTCTACCGTTTCCGCGAAAAGGCTGATATCGCGGGGATATACGTACCTATAGAAGCAGGTATCATGTCTGTGACGAACAAGCGTCAGATAGAGCGAATGGTCAGGCTCTGCGGAGTTGAGCTCCCGAAAAAGTTTGTCCGTATACTTGAAAGATACGAGCACAACGAGGAAGCTCTCCGTGACGCGGGGATAGCCTATGCAATAGACCAGATAACCGACCTTATCGCAGAGGGAGTTGACGGTATCCATCTTTATACCATGAATAATCCCTGTGTTGCCCACAGGATATTTGATGCTGTACAGAGTCTTTTGTCAGTCAGCGTAGCTGCAATTGCCTGAAATTGTATCGTACCTTGTTGAAGCACTCCGTTATTTGCGGAGTGCTTCCGCTTTTGTGGGAATAAAACTGTCTTACGTTGAAAAAGCTCCCGAATGCAGCGAAGAAGCTGTTTACGGGAGCTTTTATATTCTTCCGGAGCTTTTCATACCCCGTATTTTGTTTTTATGCGTCCGAGCTTTTCGCCGAATGGCTCTGCAAGAAGGTACAGGAACAGCACGTTCGATACTGCATACGAAGCCGTATATGGTACTGCCGATGCCAGAGCTGCAAGATACAGCTTTATATCGAAGCCCTGATTATACCACAGTACTGTCCATATATCCATAATAAAGGAGTAAGCCACACCGGTTGCAGCTCCGTAAAGGAGGAGCAGAAGCCTGCTTTTCAGGAGCTTTTCCGAGAATATCCCTGCGAAAAGTCCGATAAGTCCCCATGCAAGCATCTGAAATGCAGTCCATGGTCCCTGTCCGAAATAGAAATTGGACAGCACAGCAGAAAGTGCTCCCACAAGAAAGCCTGCCTCTCCTCCGAGATAAAGGGCTGTGATTATCGTAAGCGCAGCAATTGGCTTGAGGAAAGGGATAAACCTGCCCGCAAAGCAGAGGGCGGTCATTACTGCAACTATTACCATGCGGCGGGTGCCTGTTGATTTTTTCTCAAAGCCTGCCGCAAATAGCAGGAGGGAGAATACCGCTACTGCAAGGGAGATGATGATGTGTTTTTTTTCGTCAAAGGCAAGAGCTCCGATTATAGTGATAGCAGGGATAACTATGAACGGAACGGCAATTTTTATGACGCTTCGCAGCTCTTTGTTTCTGATAAGGAGCATTTTACCTCTCCTTTCTGCCGTTCAGACTGCAAAGCCCGACTGCGTCTTCGAGTGTTACCGCATTTTCGTAATAGCCTCTCGTCATTCGGCTTACTGCTGTGGTATAGAAGCTGTTTCCCGGAAAGAACTCATTTGGAGTACCGGTGCCGACTATCCTTCCGCCGAAGAACATAGCGCATCTGTCTGCAAAAGCGGCCGCAAACTCAACGTCGTGAGTGACTGTCACAACAGTTATGCCCTTTTCACTGAGAGTGCGGAGTATCTTTATTATATTCAGCTTTGCGGCTGCGTCGAGCCCCTTTGTGGGCTCGTCCAGAAGCAGCAGTCCCGGCTTTGACGCAAGCACCTTTGCGAGAGCGACAAGCTGCTGCTCGCCGCCCGAAAGGTCGTAGGGGTGCTTGTCGAGCAGCTGAGAAATATCATATGGCAGCGCCGTGATATCAGCTCCGCATTCGTCAAGTTCTGCGCGTACAGTACTTTTCAGGAATACGGTCTGTACGTCCTGCGGTAGCATTGCAAGGCATTCACGGTAGAGGGAGCGGTTTTTGTATTCCTTCAGCTTTTTCCCGAAGACCTTTATACTGCCGCTGTAGGCTTTGAGAAGCCCCGCAGCTGCGGACAGAGCCGTAGTTTTTCCCGAGCCGTTGCCGCCGAGTATGCAGAAAAGCTCGCCGCTGTATACCTTAAGGCTCAGTCCGTCCAGTATATCCCTGCCGTTTCTTTCGTAGCGGAAGTAAACGTCCTTGAATTCAAGTGCTGTTTTCTCTGAATGGCTGTAGGTTGCCTGCGGCAGCCTGCATACGGTATTCCCGAAGTTTTTTTCTATAAATGCCCTGCCGTCGCGGACAGTCAGCGGACATAGTCCGCTTTCGTTCAGTTCGGCATAAAGTCTTGCAGCCGCAGGCATACCGCAGAGTATATCCCTGCGTTCTTTAAGATCCGCTATGACCCCGGCAGGTGGCGCGGCGGCAATAATAGCGCCATTTTCCATAACAAGGAGCCTGTCGCATATGGGGACCACGTCTTCAAGGCGGTGCTCCGCGATTATGATGGTTACGGAGAAGTCCTGACACAGTCTTTTCAGCGTAGCGATAAAGTCTGCGGCAGCTATCGGGTCAAGCTGTGCGGTGGGCTCGTCGAGAATGAGGAGCTGAGGCTGCATGACCAGTACGGCTGCAAGGTTTAAGAGCTGTTTCTGACCGCCCGAGAGCTCCGCAACGTCCCGTCCGTACCATTCTCCTATGCCGAAATAGCTTGCCGTTTCAGCAACGCGGCGGGCTATCTCGTCAGGTGGAGTACCCAGGTTCTCAAGCCCGAAAGCAAGCTCGTGCCATACTTTGTCAGTGACGGTCTGCTGCTCGGGATTCTGCATAACGAAGCCTATTTCGGAGGCGGATTTGATATCGTCAAGCTCTGCAAGAGGAGTATCGCAAAAGAAAACATCTCCGCTTCTTTTGCCAACAGGTGTAAGCTCACGCTTGAGCATGCGCAGCAGAGTGGATTTACCGCTGCCCGTAGCTCCGCATAATACGGCGAATTCGCCCCGTTCAAGGCTGAATGAGACATTTTTTACCGCAGGCAGGCTGCATTTCGGATATGTAAACGTCAGATCCCTGACCGCAAGTATTTCCACCTGAGACTCACCTCCGTTTCGATGATTATAGGCAGCAATATGAGCGCACCATATGCAATAAGGCCAGCAATGCCAAGCTTATCGGGAGATTTTGCGCTTATGGAAGGATAGAATGAAAAGTTCAGTGATCCGCTGCCCACAGCTACTGCCGTAATGCCGAGGAGCAAAAGAGAAGATATAAGCAGAGCTGTATCCGTTACTCTGAACCCGAATCTGCGTAGCTGAGTGCGCCTGTGAGTGCCGAAGCCCCTTGACTCCATGCTGTCGGCAGTGATAATGCCGTTTTCGAGAGCCCATGTGACAAGTATTGAGAAAACCCTCGACCTGCCTTTTATATCGTCGATGATATTGTCGTCCTTGTACAGCCCCATTGCCCTCTGGGCGTTGTTTATCTTCGCGGACTGCCTGCTGAAAAGGGGTACGAACCGCAGAGCCATTGACAGTATCAGGGACAGCTTCGGTGACAGGACTCCCGTGACGTAGAGGAGCTTTTCACTTGTCATTATCTGCGTAAATGAGCGGAACCAGTACAGCACTCCGATTATCATGGCTGCGGAATTCAAACCGTAAAGTGTTGCTTCGAGAGTTACGGGATTGTGGTTCATCACGAAAAGCACGGTCCTGCCGTTATGGGACACAAGGGGATTTGCAAGAGCCAGTATCACAAACAGCACCCAGAAGAAGACATGCTCCTTTCCATGAGAGAGTCCGTTCCGCAACATGAAGAAAATAACTCCCCCGAGCAGGGACATGGCCATGAGCAGGGGATAGCTGCTGAACATGGCTATGCCCGTAACGCTGAAAAACCAGACCGTAACAGCTATGGGATTGTATTCGGAAAAGCTTCTCATTTTTCGTATACCTCGTTAAGATCGTGACCTATCTCACAGGTGTAGAGCCATTCCACTCTGTCGCCGTCGGAAAGCTCATACTCGCCGCAGCTTCTTGAGGGGGTAATGCCGTTCACATGGTACACCCAGCCCGAAAGGTCGCCGAAATCGTACTCGTAAATATAGTTTATGCCTGAAATATAGACCATACCGTGAGCTCCGCCGGCGCTGCCCTTGTTTTCCACCTGTATACCGTAGGACTGAGCAGCTTCGGTAAGGATATCGAAAACAGTGTCTCCTGTTTCGATATCAAAGGCTGTAGGCGGCAGTATCACGCCGTCCGCAGGTATATGCTCCGAATCTGACTTACCTGCGACAGTATCGCAGCGTATTTCCATAGTTACAGTGCCGACAGCCTTTTCCTTGACCTTTTTACTGCCGCTGTAGTACTCGTCGGCGGAGCTGATATCCGTAATTAATACGAAAGCTATGCCCGCACCTGCGATAATACCGATGAAAATGAAGTTCTTGATGTTCCTTTTGCCGATAATGAGCATGATAAGTGCAAGAACGAGAGCAGAGCCTGCGATAATGATGATGATTTTCGGTTTATAGCTGCCTTTGTGGCTTATTTCTTCGGCTTTTACAGCTTCTGAGGTGATTATGCTCTCAGTTCCGGACGCTGAAACGGTGGATGTGGTCTTCGCAGGGGAGGTTCCCGTCTTTTTCAGCGATGTCGAAGCTGAAACTGCCGAAGTTTCCGTGGCCGGGGCTGTAGTTCCCTGTGAAGCCGCAGCAGATGATGATGATGACTGCGGTGATGTGGTGTTCTCGGCGGCAGTATGCTCCTGCGCGGGAGCTTCCGTATGCTGTGGCGGAGTTGTATCCTGCCTTTGGTTATCAAGTATGAGCAGGGGAGTTTTTCCTTCAGTCATGCGCCTGAATGCCACAAAGGAGTAATACGCCTGAACAGTTGCAGTCTCGTTGGAACCGCCGCCCTCAGTATGGGAGAAGCTGCCGTCGGTCAGGCGGAAACGCAGTATCCCGTCCATAAGGTCGTTACCGTTCTTGATGAACCTGTCGTCGCTGCGGAAGTCTATTCCCAGCGCCGATAAAGCCGTAAGCACCTGAGAGGCACTCTCAGGATTCGGAGTGCCGAAGCTCTGATAGCCGCCGTTATCCATCTGCTTTTGGGACATAAAGTCAAGAGCCCTGTCCACAGAGTTGTCTACGGCGGGGTTTTTATGATAATAGGGCGCAAGGGACTGCACAGTCATGGCAGTAACATCGATATCGCCATAGCCGCCGAAAAGCGCCCAGCCGCCGTCGGGATACTGCATGGAAACTATGGTATCGACCACTGAATCCGCAGTAAACCCGGAACAGGCATAGCCGTTGTTCAGCACATGGAGCCCGTAGATCCAGCTCATCATGCCCTGCTCGCCTATGGAACCGTCAAGGATATCGGTGATATAGCTGTTTCCGCTGCCTGCCGCACAGAGAGCAAGAGCGTACTTCTCTCGCGAGGTCGCAGAAGCGATGTTGTTACTGCCAAGATACTCCGTAAGAGAGCGTTCATAGGCTGAAAGATCGGTATATCCGCACTGACTGAGCGTGAGGGCATACCAGTCCGTTGTTCTGCCCGCACCCTCTGCGATACCGTTTTCAAGCCATTCCTCTATACTTCCCGCACCCGCCTGTCCGAGCTTATAACTGACGATACCGCCGATAAGGTCATCGACCTCACCGACGGTATGATCGCTGCATTCCGCACTGTACGGTATGACATACAGTGACAGCATTATTGCAGATATCAGGCACAGAAGTACCGATAAAAGTTTATTCTTCATCTCTGCGTCTCACAGCAAGAGCAGTTGCTGCTGCGGTAATAAGGCCTGCGACTGCAAGACCTGCGCCCTTTACGCCTGTCTGAGGCGAATTGCCGTTTTTGGCAGCAGTTGAAGCCGTCTTTGTGGTGGTTGTGGTGGCAGTAGTTGAAGTTGTAGTAGTAGTTGTTGTCGCGGTTGTTGTGGTAGTAGCTGCAGCAGTTGTTGTAGTTGCAGCTCCATCTGTAGCGACTCCAACAAAGACAGGAGGAACGATATTAACGCTGTCTGATACAGCGCTGACAGTATTCATGTCCTCAGTGAGCTTTATAGTCACCTTTCCGTCGGCATCGGTCTTGTACTCAGTCTCCTTACCATTTATGGTTATAGTTGCATTTGCAAGCTTATTGCTGATGAGAGAGCTGTCAGCGCCGAATGTATAATATGAAAGAGTGAGGTTCACATCAGAGCCCTTGGGGATATCCTTGCCGATCTTTGAGTCAAAGAAGCTGTAGCAGTCGCTGTAGGTCTTTGCGTCGGAATAAATAAAAGCCTGAAGCTGATCGTCATTCTTTATCTCGTCCGTAAGACCCATGGAAAAGCCGTCGTTAACGTAGTAGCCGTAGCTGCCGCCGTTTTCAACTCCCCAGAGCCTGTCAAGACCAAGTCCCCAGGTTGTAACGGATGTCTTATAGCCTGCCGCTGCGCCGCCCTCATACTTTTTTTCGTGAGCGATATAGAGCGTGTCGTTGATAGTAAGCTTTCCGTCGCTGTCAATATCTGTGACAGTGATCGGCTCTTCAACGAGAACAAACTTCTTGTTCTGATCGGCTATAGTGACATAAACAAGCGCAGAATCCGTATCTGCGGCGGAAACGTTCATACACACGGCTGAACATGAGATGAGCAGAGCTGCTGCCATTGAGAGTGTCTTTTTCATAATACCGACTCCTTTAAATAATATAGCGGGGCAATAAAAAAGCTTTTCCGCGATGCAGAAAAGCGCAGCAAAACAGCTTCACACAGTATGTGAAGTCGTTGGCATACGTTTTTCCATTGTCCAAAAAACGTTAATTGCCTGCATTGTCTGACGAGCGATCCGACTGTACGGCAGTGACTGCTGCGACGGATTTTCACCGTTCTTCCCTCAGTTTCAGACTGCAATTCAATTACAGAAATATTATATCACAGGGAAGTGCCCATGTCAAGGGCATAACTCCCGTGACAGATATCAATAAAACAGTTTTATGGTCCTGAATACCTGTTCTGCCGTATCCGCAAGGTTTTTGCAAGCCGCGGAGCTGTCCATAGCTTCTTCCAGGGTGCATACACTGCGCAGGACAGGAAAGTATGCATCGATCCCTTTTTCATTGCAGAGCTCCGTCCCTCGCGTACCGCACCGCAGAATGCGATAACAGGCTTGCCGTATTTCCCGGCTGTTTCCGCGATACCTGCGGGAGCCTTTCCCATAGCGGTCTGACCGTCGATGCAACCCTCTCCCGTAACTACTATATCAGCGTCGGCAATGGCTTTTTCAAGCCCTGTTTCGCTTATTATAAGGTCAACTCCCGAACGCAGTCCTGCATTCAGGAAGTACATGAGAGCAAAGCCGAGACCTCCCGCCGCACCTGCTCCTGCCGTATCGGGAGAAGCCGCAGGGGCGAATGACTTTGCAAGCTCTGTGTATTTGCGCATATATCCTTCCATTTTGCGGACCATTTCAGGGTCTGCTCCCTTTTGCGGAGCAAACACTGTGCTGCATCCTTTTTCGCCGCAGAGCGGATTCGTAACGTCGCATGCCACATTGAAGCTGCACTCCCTGAGCTGAGGGACAGCATTGCATCCGGTTATCCTGACAAGCTGTGAAAGTCCTTTTGCACCGTACCCCGTCTGACGTCCGTTCTTATCGAGCATGCCGAAGCCGAGAGCCTGCAAGCAGCCGATACCTCCGTCGTTTGTGGCGCTTCCGCCAATGCCTATTATGAAATTGCGGCAGCCCTGCTTAATGGCGTCAAGTATCAGCTCGCCCGTACCGTAGGTAGTGGTGACCATGGGGTCGCGCTCGGATTCTGACAGCAGGGGAAGTCCGGAAGCGGCCGCCATTTCGATAACAGCTGTATTATCGGGAAGTATACCGTATACAGCGTTGATACGCCTGCCTACAGGGTCAGTGACCACGGTTTCAGCGAATCGTCCATTCAGTCCTGTAACGAGCGCCTCTGTGGTTCCCTCGCCGCCGTCTGCAACAGGCCTTATGACAATATCTGCACTGCCGAATACGCGGCGGATACCCTCAGCTGCGGCTTTTCCTGCCTCTGCTGAGGACAGGCTACCCTTGAATGAATCTATTGCGATAACTATTTTCATTTTAATCCTCCCGGATATTTCAGGCCGTATTTTTTATAAAAGCCGATTATATCGCTTTCAGAGCGCACAAGCTCTGCATAGACAAGTCTTTTTGCGGAGCTGTCGTAGAATCCGATAGTTTTTTCACCTGTACAAGTGCTTGATTCGATCATTATATCCTCTGCGGAAAACGGCTCGGGTATTGGCAGTGAGGCTTTCTTTCCGAAAATACTCATAAAACCAGCTCCCTCCTGTATTTTGACTGGTCATATTATAAGTATATTGCAGTAAAAGCTGAAAGTCAATCATTTTTCACGCCGATCTGAGAGTTGCCCTGATAAAATGCATAAAACATGAGCTCCTGATTTGTGCAGAGTGATAGAAATATCAGAAATCTATTGACTTGGAGTTAACTCTAAGGTGTATAATCATAGCATATTGGAGGTGAGACAGAGTGACTATCAAAGAAGTATGCAGCAGATTCGGCATTAGTCCCGACACTCTCAGGTATTACGAGCGTGTAGGCGTTATCCCCGAGGTACACCGCACCGCAGGCGGTATACGCGATTATAACGAGGACGATATAAAGTGGGTGGAGACAGCGACCTGCTTCAGAAGTGCGGGAATGCCAATAGAGATTCTCATAGAGTATGTAAGGCTTTTCAGGGAGGGCGACCACACCATACAGGCAAGGTGCGAACTCCTCAGGGAGGCCCGTGAGCGTATAATCGCCGAGCGCAGAAAATTTGACGACGCACTTGAAAAAATGGACTACAAGATACGCGTCTACGAAAAGGCTGTTGAAACAGGCAGACTTGAATGGGATGACGAAAACAGCTGCTGTTGCTGCAATAAACCAAAGGAGTAAAATATGTATATCGAAAAGATCAATTCACCAAGGGACATAAAATCACTTGACATACAACAGCTTGAAGTACTTGCTGACGAAATAAGGAGCGGACTTATGAACCGCCTTTCAAAGCGCGGAGGACATCTCGGACCGAATTTCGGCTTTGTTGAGGCGACGATCGCGCTCCATTACGTTTTTGATTCGCCGAAGGACAAGTTCGTATTCGATGTATCCCACCAGTGCTACACTCACAAAATGCTCACGGGACGAAGCAATGCCTTTTTCAGTGACGAGCATTTCGGCGACGTATCGGGCTACACCGATCCCTGGGAGAGCGAGCATGACTTTTTCAACGTTGGACACACCTCCACATCTGTGAGTCTTGCCTGCGGGCTTGCCAAGGGCAGGGATTTAAAGGGGGAGCAGGGAAACATAATCGCCGTAATCGGCGACGGCTCGCTCAGCGGCGGAGAAGCTCTTGAGGGCCTCGACTTTGCTGCCGAACTGAAAAGCAACTTTATCATCGTTGTAAATGATAACGATATGTCAATTGCCGAAAATCACGGCGGTCTTTACAGGAATCTTAAGGAACTCCGCAGTTCAGACGGAAAATGTCCCTGCAATCTGTTCAGAGCCATGGGGCTTGATTACACCTACGTATCATGCGGAAACGATATAGCTCGGCTTATTGAGGCTTTCAGAAAGGTGAAGGACACCGATCATCCCACCGTCGTACATATAAATACCCTTAAGGGCAAGGGTTTTGAACCTGCGGAAACTCACAAGGAGGAATGGCACTGGCATATGCCGTTTGATCCTGCTTCGGGGGCTGATATATTCACAGGGAGCGGCGAGAATTACGGCGATATGACCTGTGATTTCCTTATGAAGAAGATGAAAGCCGACAGGAGCGTAGTAACAATGGTTGCAGCTGTTCCCGTATGTATCGGCTTTACCGAGGACAAGCGAAAGGAAGCCGGCAGTCAGTTCGTGGATGTTGGTATTGCAGAGGAACATGCAGTAGCTATGGCTTCCGGAATCGCAAAGGCAGGAGGAAAGCCGGTATTCGCCACACATTCCAGCTTCTTTCAGCGCACCTACGACCAGATATCGCAGGATCTCTGCATAAACAGCAATCCTGCAACGCTCCTTGTTAATACGGCTTCCGTGTACGGCATGCATGATATTACCCATCTTGGTATCTACGATATCCCCATGATGTCGAATATACCCAACCTTGTGTATCTTGCTCCTACAAACTGCGAGGAATACTTTGCAATGCTCGACTGGAGCATTGAGCAGAGCAGGTATCCGGTTGCCATAAGAATGCCATGCAACGGCGTTATACATACTGATGTTCCCGTTGATACGGATTACAGCGATATCAACAGGTACAAGATAACTCAGAGCGGCAGTAAAATAGCGATAATAGCTCTCGGCGACTTCTATCAGAGAGGCGAGGAGCTTGCAAAGCTCACAGCCGAAAAAACAGGCACAGCTCCTACGCTTATAAATCCCCGCTATATTACCGGAATCGACGAGGAATTGCTCGAACAGCTTAAGGCTGATCACTCAGTTGTAATAACTATTGAAGACGGAATACTGAACGGCGGCTTTGGAGAGAAGATAGCACGTTTCTACGGTGCTGACAGCATGAGGGTGTACAATTACGGACTGAAAAAGGAATTTCTCGACAGATATGATGCAGAGGACGTCCTAAAAGAAAATCATCTCACACCTCATCAGATACTTGACGATATATTATAAATGAAAAACAGGCGGTATGAAACTGCCTGTTTTTCATTTGTTATCAGATTCTCATGTCCGCGGGCATGGGTTCTCCTGTTTGTTTGTTGTAGATATTGAAGGATTTTTTTGCCTTTTCCACGATATCGCGGTTGCCCTCACGATCGGTGACATACAGCGTAGCACCTTTTATCTGAAATTCTGCGATGACCTTTTCGTTTATGACTACGGGAGTAGCAATATCCAGAAGTTTTTCAAAGGCGCCGGCGTCATCAATAATCAGCTCCCAGTTCTTGCTGTAATCAACATATCCGCGGTCATGGTTGAAATCAATGCGGAATATCCTGTCGATTTTTATCAGATCGTGGGAACAATCATCTATATCGTACGGAAGATATCTGTAGCCGTACATGCCTTCGTAGTTTACGTCCCTGAAAAACAGGAGCGGGAAAACATACTCGGGATCAACATAGAAAGAAACGTCAGTATATGTAGTGATCTCTGTAATAAGTTTCTCTGAAGTCTTGCGGAAATCTATATCATGATCTTCAAAGAATCTGACAGTATTTTCATATGAATTATAGATGTTCTGATCATTTACCCTGCAGATGAACTCGGCATTTTTCATATCTTCGGGCTTCATTGCGGCGATATCACTGCGTATAGCCTCAGTAAGCTCTTTTCCTTCATTCAGGGAGGTCGTTATTTTTTCAGTATTGTCGAGCTTATCGGTCAGATTGAATTCGCAGTACAGATCACGATTCCCGTTTTTATAAGCATATAACGGATCAACATCGGCATTGGTCCTTAGACTCTGTCTGAAAATACTGTTTGCAGTATGCTTTGCGTATTCAGCACTTGTAAAGATATCACAGCATAATTCTGTTAGCATTGTCGTCGGAACAGTATACTGACGGATGCAGGAAGAGCCGTTTTTAAGATAGAAGGTAAGCTCTATGGTCTGCTCGTCATAATATAAGTTGTACTGAGAAATTTTTTCAGCATCATAGTCGCTGACAGGGATATGTATCTCAGATAGTTCATATTCATATTTGTCCGGCATAAAATGACGGTCAACGAGCTCCTTGTTGAGCTTGACCGCGTCATTTATCACATTGCGGTCAGCATAGAGCTTGTTGGGCCCTATTTGTGCATGGCTATATCCCCAAATGGAAATCTCTATATCAGTGACAGATGAAGCTGACGGAACTGCTTTTGCCATGCCGAGGCCATGTGTAACGTTGATAACCGTGATTATTCCGAATACAACGGCGCAGGCTGCGGAAAAGCTTATCACAGCCGTCCAGAAGCGTTTGAAGCCTCTTCGTCTTATTACCTCCATAACGAACCATATTATTCCGCTTATTATAAGTGCAGCTGCTGATGCGCTTGAAAGCTTTGTTATGCCCATTAAAGAGAAAATGCAGTAGATAGCAAGCGACATGATTATGTAGTAGAATGCGCTGTAAACGTAGGGCTTTGAAACGTCTTCAGCCTTGCGGCGCCTGTAGAGCAGGAAAGTGACAAGAACTATAAGAGCAATGAACAGCAAAGTCCTTACCATGAAATGCAGGTACATTGAGATAAGCAGATCTTCCGGATATTTTGCTTCTACCAGTGTATCGGTATGTGAAGAAAGAGGATTTTTTTCCAGATAGGAAATGATAAAATAGAAAACTCCTATAGGACTTGTAGTAAACAGGGTGTAGCTGCTTGAAAGAGAGCTGGTCTGAAGTCCGTAGCGTGCTCCGTTAACGATGTTCATCCATGTTATTGCGATGCAGGCAGGCACCATGATATTTACTGCTGCAATGCTGAACAGAGCTTCAAATATACTTCCTGCGAAATTTATAGCGAATACCGAGAAGGAATACAGCATTATCATACCGGTAAGAATTACGGAAAGCACCCGGATAGCAGCGGCGAAATTCATAAGTATCTCTCTGAGATCGATAAAGCACGAGCCGATAAGTATCTCGATTATGGCAATGACCATACCGATGATGAAAGGTACGATATAGACTGCAAGTCCCGAAAGATAGTCCGCAAAGAAGCGCTGACGGTTGTTCAGCGGCAGCGAATAGTTCATATCCACAAGGGATTTGTTATAAAGATAGCGGAAATTTATCATCGGAATGACAATGCCCATTGCTATGCTGAGTATGAAAGCGATAGCTGCAATAAAGTAGAACGGCTCAAAGGCAAAAGGGCGTTCCTGTGAATATTTAGCGCTGTAGTAAACTAAGGTGATACCCGCAAGCAAAGGCAGACAAAGGAGCTGGAAGACCATATTTGTTACAAAAAGCTTGGAATCCTCCGCCAATTTACTTTTTATGCGCACGGAAAAGAAGCTTGTTTTTTTATTATTCTCCGATCTTGTCGCTGCTGTCATATCCGAGCACCTCCAGTTCATAGATAAATATTTCTTCAAGTGTGAGCGGTATGACCTCTGTCAGCATAGGACGCTTCGGCAGCAGGGAAGCCTTTATCACTTCGATATCGCCCTTTGCGATTATAAAGCATATGCTCTGATTCTGCTCATAGTGGAGAATCTCGATACCCTCATGGACAAAATCTTCCTTTGTAAAGGTCTGAACGGTTCCGTCCTCATTCTTATTGAATACGGTCTGTATTTTATGTACGCTGCCCTTGACGTCGTCGATATCACGGCAGAAAATTATCTTTCCGTTGTGGAGCAGAGCCGCCGTATCGCAGACCTCGTTTATCTCCTTGAGATTATGTGAGGAGATGATAGTGGTCAGCTGACGGTCAAGCATAGCATCCACAAGCATCTTTTTAACGATTATGCGCATTGTGGGGTCAAGTCCGTCAAAGGCCTCATCGAGGAGAAGATAATCGGTGCAGCAGGCAAGGCCTATTATAACGATAGCCTGTCTCTTCATGCCCTTTGAGAAGGTGTTTATCTTTTTATTGAGGGGAAGATTGATTTTTTTGCGGAGAGACTGAAATATATCCTCCGAAAATGACGGATAGAATCCCTTATAGTAGTTTTTCAGCCTTTGCAGCGTGAAACTGCCGAACTGTACGGTCTCGTCGTTGATAAAAAACACCTTCTGCTTGGCGTTTACGTTATCGTAAACGCTTTCACCGTCGATGAGGACATCACCGGACTCGGGAGCGTATATACCGGACAGAAGTCTGAGTATAGTAGATTTTCCGGCGCCGTTTGAGCCGAGCAGTCCGAAGGCAGTGCCTTTTTCTATACGCAGGTCAACGCCGTCAAGCGCCGTAAAGCTGTCGAATTTTTTTACCGTGTTTTTTATTTCGATCATGAGCGGTCATCCTTTCTGTAAGATAGGTGCAGGGAATCGATCCTTGCTTTCAGGTCATCGGGGGAAAGCCCCTTGTCGAAGGCTTCGTTCACGGCGGAATCGAAGTCTGCCAGCACTTTTTTACGGAATTCGTCGTAATTCTGTGCAGATATGAAGCTGCCTCTTCCCGGAACGGAGTATATCACGCCGTTGCGTTCAAGCTCCTGATAGGCTTTTGCTACGGTATTGGGATTTACTCCAGTAGATTTGGCGAGGCTTCTTACACTTGGAAGCTGGTCATTCTCTGCAAGTGTCCCGTTAAGGATAAGCATGACGATCTTCTGATATATCTGCTCATAAATGGGTACTCTGCTTGTCAGGTCAATTGAAAGCATAAGCAGCTCCTTTCTGTAATATGTGTACTATGTATGATAGTACAGTTGCTACACTCATATAATAGCACACCCTGTATTGTTTGTCAAGAGTTTTTTTAAAATTTCCCGAAAAAAATAACTGCCGTCCCACAGTAAACGGCAGTTATTCGCGTTGAATTCTTATTTTCAGCCAGTGAAAACAGGCATTTCGTCATTGCCTGTCAGAATGCTTTCTGTGATGACATCCTCGCATTAAAAAGCGATGATCTCAAGCTCAGCTGTAGTATATGCGTTCATATTCATGTATCCTTTCTGTTGTTAGTTTTCAAAGTAAGCCTTAGCCTCGTCAGCCAGCCAGCTGAGAGTGCGAACAACGTCCATAGCAGTATCGGACATAGTATTGTCACTCTTTGCCCAGCCCGTAACAGAAGCAGTAATGATGACTGCTTCACTTCTCCTGCTTATAAAGGTGATAACCCGCATCAATGAATAAAAAAGCGTGCTTAAGCACGCTTTTTTATCTATCAGATGTGGTTATTCTGCGAGGTCAATGTCAGTATATTTTGTCCAGTTCAGTTCAATACGTTCATAGGAATTGTAAGCTTCACAGAATTCACGCCATTTATCCCATTTCTGATCTGTATTGCTATCGTCTGTATATTCAGCTGTTAATCTGCCGTTCTTATAGTATCTGTTCCATGTGTATTCATGCAATGGAGTTATAGTATTATCGGGGGCCATGTACATGATAAACGATTGACTGCCGCCCTGATGACCGAACATACCTATAGTGCTGCTTTCAGTGAATATGTCAACAGTTTCAAGTTCAACTTTCAGTACTTCCTCATTTCCGTCAAGGTCATGTCCGCAGAAGCGGGCTGATACGTAGTCCTTTCCGTCGAATACGTACATATGGCACGTTCCGAGAACAAATGAGTGATAGATAAAAAGTTCGGGCACGGAGTCTCCGTTAACGTCATGGAAAGTATACTGAATTGTCAATTCAATAGAAGGACTCTTCTCCCAGAATTCTTTATTCTCACGCATAAGTTCTTCAATTGCTCTTACAGCTGCTGCGTCAAGCTCCTCCTGAGGGATATCCTTGCGGTCTGTATGCGGATTATTATATATAACAGGTTCAGGTCCGTTTGTATCCGGAGCTGTTGTAGTTGTGGCAGCTGCTGATATTGCTGCCGTTGTATCAGTTGAATCAGCTGAAACGGTTGAAACAGTTGAAACTGCGGAAGAAGCTGACACGGAAGAAGTTACAGAAACAATGCTTGTAACAGTTGCTGTTTCAGTAGTTGTGGTCACTGTAGTCAGGGGAGTATCATTGACAACGATATGATTTTTCTTTTTCAGCAGATATATGCTGCCGACTGCTATGGTAAGAGCAGCTGCCGTGCAAAGAACGGTATAGGTGATATGCGGTATCCTTTTGCGCTCATAGAGATCAACCCCTGTAACGGAATCCGCAGCTGCGTCGTCTGGGAGCTCCTTAACGGCACAGTCTGCTTTTTCTGCCTCATACTTACGCATGGTTATCTTCAGCATTCTGTCTCTTGCATTCTTATCGATATTCATTTTTTCGGTTCCGATTTTTTCAATTATGTTTATATCCGAATCTTCGAGGACATCGAAGCCTAAATCCTTGTTGCCTTTCATATATTTCCCTCCTTCATATCATAACCCTCATCGGAAAGGAGCTCCCTGAGCTTTTTCAAAGCTCTGCTGCACCTCATTCTGACCGAAGCGGGGGACATTGAATGCTTGTCTGCGATCTCGCTTGAATTCATATTGTAATAGAACTTTTGTATGATTATGTCTGAATCGGGTTCGCCGAGACTTATTATCAGTCTGAGCAGAGTTTCTTTCATCGCATTCCGTTCGGTATTCTCCTCGATCCGTTGACTGTCAGCAATTTCTGACGTTTCCTCGCCGATATACACGGTATCCGGGCGACGTACCAGTTTCCGGTACATCTGTATAGCCGCGCGTTTTGCAATTGTGCCGATAAAGCCTTTGATCTCGCCGTTGAAGCTGCCGCTGTGGTCATAGCTTGTAAAGACGGCGGAAAAAACGTCTCCCACGCATTCCTCTATATCCTCGCGTCTTCCGCAGCTTCTGAGCTTATTGTAGACTATGGCATAAACGTAGTTCAGATACTCGTCAAAAAGTGCAGTTTGAGCAGCGGTCGGATCTTTTTCATACATTTTCCTGTATTCATTGTCTGTCATAGGACCACCCCTTTTGTTTTAGTTCAAAAGCCGTACGACTTGAGTGCTTTCATAATATACACTTGTTCCGAGTTGTCAAAGTGTAACATACTTTTTTCAAAAACTGATTTTATTATATAATATCAGCTGCTTTTTTGCAAGCAGCGGGTGCGCTTCACGCGATAATAAGAATAAGAAAACCGCCCTTGTTGTTACAGGCGGTCATTCTAAGTTACCGTATTTCCACTTATCACAAACAGCGTGTGCTTATTCTGTGTTTTCAACTGCATTGGAGCATTTTTAGCCTTTTGCCGAAGCTGTTCAGCTATACTCGGGTGCTGCAGGGGAGCTGCCCTGCCTTACCATGGAAGTTACTGACATACTTTGTGTTTCCCTGAGCTTACACCTCTGAACACGGGATACTATCGTGCCGTCTGCTTCATCATAATAAAAGCAAGATTCTGCCTGCCCCTGTCGCCGCGTCTGTATGAATAATAGGACATATCATGGCAGGTGCATTCTCCGGCGTCAGAGATATTCCCCGGCAGTATACCTTCCGCAGCCGCTTTAAAAGTCACTGCTTTAGCAAGGTCGAGCCGGCGCGAGCCGCTGCTTAAATCAAATATCTCATTAAGCTCTGCGGCTGTGAACGCCCCTGCGTATTCCTTCGCAGCTTCTTCACTGACTTCATAGCAGCCGCAGCATATATGTGGACCTATTGTCATCTGTATATCCGCAGAAGAAGCTCCAAGCTCAATCATGCGCTGAACGCCGTTATGAATGAGCATGCCTGCCGCCGATCTCCACCCGCAGTGCAGAAGACCGACAACGCCGGCTTTTTTATCGATAAGGTATACAGGTACGCAGTCAGCTGCGATTATACTGAGTACGAGCCCTTTTTCAGCCGTTACCAGCCCGTCAGTTTTTTTGAACGGATCGTCCTTTATAACGCCTGCGCCTCCGTGCTCAGCACCTGCGATCTCAGCTTTATCGCCTCCTGCCTGATATGGACGTATTATTCTTGTCAGCGGCACTCCGAGTCTGCTGCCGAGAGCTTTGTAGTCATCGGTAGGCGGGTCAGAGGCTTCTTCCCTCGACCAGACGCCGTTATCACCGGAGGTGAAGCCGCCATAGGCATTATTGTCGTCAATTATAGTCAGATATTTCATTTTTCACTCCTGTTAAGCTGTATTATAGCAATTTCATGCGGCATTGTAAATGCTTTTGCAAAAACGGCCCGGAGGATCAACTCCGGGCCGCTGATATTATTTCTTCTTTTTAGCCTCATTGTACTTGCCGTTCTGGAAGTCCTTGATAGTTTCCTCAGTGAGGTCGTTGTCCATGCCGAGTATATAGAGTGAGTCGTTAAGGCGCTCCTTAACAGCCTTTTCGTAGGAGCTCTTATCAGTTCTCTCGCCGTTTACGGCGTAGGAGACCTCGAAATTCTCGTCCTGCTTCTTGCTGTTTTCGGTATTGCCGTAGCTGAACACCTGAGCGAGCTTGTAGTTAGGCTCAAAGGTATAGATACTGCCTGCTGTCATGCTCGGGTTGTCCACTGTGGAGTAGATCTCCTTTGCCTTTTCGTCAAAGCCGATAGTACCCTCTGAGTTGCCGAAGCTTCCCACAGGTACGGGACAGCCGTTCCATGAGAACATCTGAACATATGGAGCGTAGTGATAAGCGCCCGAGATGAAAAGCTCGGGGATATCGTCGCCGTTGATATCCATAACCGAGAAGTGGTTATCGTCGTTTTCCTTTCTTGTCTTGAGATAGTCGTTGAGGATAGCGGTAAATGCTTCCTTCCAGTCGCTGCATTCACCGAGAGCAGCATTGATGACATCGTCGTCGAAGCTGTGGTCCTCGCCCATATCCTTTATAAAGCCCGAGATGAAGTGATTGTACTCCTCGTTGAAGTGCTCCTCGGTAACGAATACTCCGTCCTCCTTGACAGCGAGGTTTGAACGCTGGAAAGAGCCGACATTTGCAAGAGCCTTGCCTTTAAGTCGGTAGAGCTGTATATTCATTACCTGGATATCGTCACGGTATCTTGTGGTAGTAAGGAGACTTCTGTCCATAACATAGTTGAGCATACCGCATTCTGTAATAGGATCGAACTGGGTATAATAACCATCGCTGAGAGTTTTTATGAGATATGTCTTGTTGCCTACGGGACCGTATGAGATAACGAGCTCGGGAACGCGGTCGTCGTTGATGTCATAGACGGTAAAACGGGCATTCTCGTTATAATCGTCAGACTTTTTGAAGTCGTTGAGGGCTTCGCGGTATATCTTTGCCCAGTCCAGATTTGCAACTGAAGTCATATCCTTGGTATCGCCGAGAACGATCATTTCCGAAGGATCGGAATCGAGGACGGGATCGGTGGGAGCCGGCTCGGTAGGAACGGTAGTTCCGGTATTATCATCAGTTCCGTCCGAAGAAGCAACTGTGGGAGACTGAGTTGTATTGGTATTGCCTGAATTTCCGTTGTTTTTGCTGCTGCAGCCGCAGAGCAGAGCGGTTATACAAAGTAAAGCTGTAAGCTTTTTCATGATCTGACCTCCATAGAAGATTTTATTGACCGTATGTATTATAGCACATATTTTTACATTTGTCATTACACTTCTTGCGATTTTCGCTAATTTTTCATTTTTCACGTGAACTATGATATTTCCGTGATAGTGTTCCTGCATGGGAACGGCGCCGGCATTCTGAGGGGGAACGGCTGAAAAGCCCCCCGTACTGTAAAAATACGGAGGGCCTGAAAACTATATTATGTATCCTCTGTGACCGTATCGGAATCATCGGGCTCAAGTCCCGCAACGACAGCGCACAGCTTTCTGACAATACCGTTGTCGAACTCGATCGTAACAACGGTATCTCCGCCGAGGGGCAGGGTATCGGTCACAGTTCCCCTGCCAAAAAGGCGGTGTTTGACGCGGTCGCCTTTTTTGATCTCAACGTTGTCGGGCATAGCGGTCAACCCTGATTGTAATAAACGTTGGCCGCACCTACGCCCGTGTCGATATCGAGCTTGTATTTGCCGCCGTTCTTTGCGAAGTCTTCGGCAGGATTTGTGAGATTGAAGGTCATTTCTCCCACGCCGCCGTCAGCGTCGATATTGCCGTTTACAGTGCCTGTGAACTCAAATTCGCCAACGCCCTGATCCGCATCGATACTGCCGAGAACGCCACTTATATTGACGTCTCCTGCGCCGCCGTCGATATCGAACAGACCCTCGCAGTTGATATCTGTGATATTGACCTGACCTGCGCCGCAGTCGATATCACTGCTGCTGCATCTGATATTGCTGAGATTGAGCTGACCTGCGCCGCAGTTCACCCTTAACTGATCGCAGCTGATGTCCGAAACAGTGGTCTCGCCTGCGCCGAGATCCAGTGCAAAGCTGCTGTACTCTTTTTCGGGAAGGTATATCTTTACTGTAGTTTCATTGCTGTCATTATCCCAGAGATCGAAGAGATTTACCATCCTGAACTTCTTTTTGCTGTGGAAGGTGCGGAAAGTACCGTTCTTTACCTCGGCACCGAACTCCTCGGGAACATTTTTAGCGTCTACTACGATATTGTCGTCCTCGCTCTTAACGATAGTGAGATCACCCCAGCCCATATCGATATCAAGCTTGCGGACGTCCGAAACACTGAAGCTTTCGCTGTAGTCCTTTACCTTCATGCTGCTGCTTTTACCGAAGATCTTATAAAGTGCGAACCCCAGCACAAAGAGTATAAGACCCACAAGTATGCAGATAAGCCATGCCCAGCTGCCGCCGTTCTTTTTCTCGGGAGCAGCTGCGCCCTGATTCATATTATTATTCTCATACATTTTCGTTTCCTCCTTTTTTGAACAAGCCTGCGAACCAGCCGCAGAAACGCTTTATAGCTCTGCCGCAGGCAGGTATCGCAGCGCTGAAAGCGGGCTTGCAGATAAGAATGACGATACCTGTGATGATAAGACCTATGCCGATGAGCATAAGAGCTACAGCAGGGGATTCAAATATAGATACCAGTCCGCCTGCGATGAAAGCGAAAGCTGTAACAGCAGCCGCAAACACCAGCGATATAACGACTACTATAAGAGTAAAGAGGAGAACGCATATAACGATAAGTACCGGAAGCCAAAAAGGGAAGGTGAGTACGGCAAGTATTATCCTCAGCACCCATGCGCCGCCCGAGGTCTTTTTCACGGGCTGAGCAGCATTATTATAATTGCCGTAGCCGTTATTGAAGCCATTGCCGTTATTATAGTTATTATTTGAATTCTGAGCACTGGGATCCTGAGGCGGCAGAACGGGAGCGGGATTGACGTGAATGCCGCTCTCGCGGAGGATATTTACGGCAACGTCCTCGGGATCGCCCATAGCAGCCGCAGTTTCCTCTTCCTTGCCGAAGCCTGCGTCGAGGAAGACCTCCTCATAATATGTAAGGGCGTCGTTTATATCCTCCTTGGAAAGACCGCCCCTTTCAAGGCTGTTTCTCAGTCTTGTAAGAAATTCAAGTTTGTTCATTATTTTCAGCTCCCTCATTCAATAAAATACTGTCGATCTTTTTCTTGTGGCTTCGCCATTCCTCGCGATATTCCTCAAGGGAATCGTTACCCTGAGAAGTGATACGGTAGTATCGTCTGTTCCTGCCCATGAACTCCTTGTCGTAGGTTTCAAGAAGCTCGTTTTTCTGCAAACGTCTGAGGACGGGATAGAGAGTAGATTCGGAAATATCCACAGCCTTTCGCAGGTATTGGGTTATCTCATAGCCGTAGGTGTCGTTATTCTGAACGATAGAGAGCACCATAGCGTCGAGCAGCCCCGCATTGATAGAAAAACCCATAATGCAGCTCCTTTCTGAAAGTATATAATATTTTAGTGCTTGTAATATCTAAGCTCTGATAATATTATACGACGTATAATATTGTTTGTCAATACAATATTATGAAATTTAAGTAAGACTGTACATCTGCACAACGTGAGCAGGACAAACTTGTCTTCTCATTGTCAGAATATAATAAAAGAGCCCACCGAAGCGGACTCTTTGTACTTGTTTATTCCTTTAATATTATTGGCAGATGTTTTACTGAACTTCCTTAAATACTTCTTTGATGTTTATATCTTCGCATTTTGTGTCTTTTATCTGACCGTTTGTGTCATAGATAAATTCCAATTTGTAGGCAAGAGCTCTTTTGTTATTATTGGTATTCATAAGGTAAAGGCTTAGTGAAGACATATTTTGGGTATCGTCTATGTTAAGGTCAATGGGGATTCTTGTGGTTTCGGGGCATAAGAACACGCCAAAATCATAAATCTTGGTACTTCCGTCAGTCTTAGCTATAACGCCGTCTAACTGGTATCTTCCGTTAACGTCATCGGGAAGAGGCAGTTCCATGAAATGAACAGTTCCGCCATTGCTGTAATAAAGCGTTATCTCATCGCCCTTATTTACAGTTTCGCCTGCTTCGGGGAGCTGTGCTACTACTATATCCTTTTCTTCGGTATCTGTAATCATTTCCGTCTTAACCTTCAGCTTATAGAAGCCTGCTTTGACAGCCGCGTCATCAACGGTCATTCCTACATAGTCCTCCAAAGTAAAGCCTTTATCCGAGGCGCTGCCTGAACTTACGTAAAGCGTTATCTCCGAGCCCGTGGGAACACTTATACCCGCCTCAGGCTGAGATCTGATAACATAGTCAGGCTTAATCGTGTTATCATTGGCTTCGGATATCTTTACAGTGAACCCCCTATCCTCGAGCTGCTGCTTTGCAAGCCTGAACTGCATGCCTGCAACATTTGGGACATCTGCATAGCCGACAGCATCCGCTTTATACTTTTCTCTGAGCTTGTCTGCGAATTCCCATAGCTCATGAGGTACCTTATAAATTCTGGTTTCATATCCGTTGGTGCATATGATCTCATCGTTACGATGAAATAAGATGTGATAGTGTCTTGGATAGCCTTCCTTTGAGAGTGCGGTCAGATCAAAGCTTTCGTTGTTATAACCGTTGTTTCCCGGGAGCGGTGAGCTGTCTGTTATATCTTCAAGCTCTGCTGATGACAATGCGTTCAGGAAGCTTTCTTTTTCGCTGTCAGTGAGAGTTGCGGTATGTAACGTCACAATAGCCTGATGAATGTTGATATCTATACTATCACAGCCGAAATGCCCAATAAACTTATCAACTGAAGAATATTCCATTATTTCGTTGTATTCCGCAACATACCTGTCAATCAGGGCTTTGATCTCTTTTTTGCTGTTTTCATCGATCACAAAATAGCGATATGCATCTTCTTCTGTTTTATAATCATCACAGAAGTCTTCATTTCCGTAATACATGACGCTCACATTACCTCTCTCTGAAATATCAAAATTCAGATTACTGATAATATTGGTTTTATGCATATCATTGCTATACCTGCACAGACCTATATTGATACATCTATCATCAAACATATCTGCCTTGACGCCAGTTTCTTTCCATTCAGCCTTATTGATAAGCGCTGTGACACTATCGAGCAGACCGTATCCGAGGCTCTCGTAACTGAAATCGTCCTTTTTGCAGTTTATGCTCCAGGTGAAGTCTGTAAACTGCTGCGATTCCTTTAAGACAGGATTGTATACCGTATAATAAGTAAGGTCCGCAGCAGTAGTTGTCTCCACATGTTGGCTGCTGAAGTAGTTCCATATATTATGTATGATATCCTTGTCACCGAAATCGACTTCAACAGCAGTCTTCTCGGAGCCCCTGTAGTTTTTCAGCTCCTCCATGACAGTATCAACATTCTTTCCGCCCTTATATCTCTTTTTACCGCTGCTGCTCTCATACATTACGGAGTGATCATGCATGAGGAATTCCAGCTTATAAGGATCGCCGCCGTTATATACGAACATCATGATGGATTCGCCGTCGGGACGCCCGGAGGGGTCAAGCTCCTCCCAGTTTTCGCTGTTGAACAGCGAAGCGAAGCGGTCCACAGTCTGTGCGTCCACCTCATATACCTGGGGAGCATATTCAACGGTGGATACGCATACTCTGTCTCCCGTAATATCTCCGAAAGGCGCAGCTGCTTCATTTTCCAAGCCTGCAAGCTGACTGTCGGGCTTCCTGATCCTGTTTCTCACAGCCCAGCCGCCGGCGATGCCGCCTGCTGCTATAGCGATAACGGCGGCTGCCGAGACCACTCTTTGCCACATTGGCTTTTTGTAAATCTCCACTCCCGAGACTTCGACAGTGGTATCTATATTGCTTTCTTTGGTTCTTTCGTTGTATATCTTTCTGCTCATTGCAAACATCCTTTCCCTGTCACTTTCGGAAGCAGGGCAGTTATCCGCAATTCTTTTTATATCAGCGTCATCTGCATTTTCAAGTATATCAAGATCTAATTCATTATCTTTCATACCTGTACCTCCTTACAGTGAAATGTTCATTTCGGTGAGCTTTTTCCTTAGCCTTGTCAGTGCGCGGCTGGTTCGCATGCGTACTGCCTCGGGGGACATGGACACTATTTCTGCTATCTCCTTTGAGGTTCGCCTGAAAAAATACTTCTGTATTATTATTACCGAGTCCGGCTCGCCGAGAAGATTCACGCAGTTCAAAAGCCTGGTGCGGATATCCTTGTTTTCTATTATTTCCTCAGTATTGTCGGGGGCTTCGAGCTCAGCAGCCTCCTCATCGTCAACAGAAACTGTCGTTATATTCTTATGTGTCAGTCTGCTGTACATATCGGCGGCCTTCCTGCGGGCTACCGTGCCTATAAAGCCTGAGATATCGCCGCTCAGCTCCCTGCTCTCGTCATAATATATGTATATATCCGCAAATGAGTCGCTGACGCATTCTTCTATGTCCTCGCGTCTCGCACAGCTTCGCAGACGGCTGAAAACTATGGTGTATACATAATTGAAGTATTCATTGAAAAGAGAGCGCTGGGCTTCTTCCTTTGAAATTAGTGAAGCTTTTTTGTATTCTTCATGTGTCATGGTCTCACCTTCTAACTGTAAAGCTTTTATAATGCATTGTATCGGCTTTCACTCTATCTATTCCGCTCCTTACGGAAAAATGTAACGGGAAGATAAATATTTTTTTGTTTTAATTATTATCCTGTGAAAGATACACACTATATTATAATACCTGTAAGTTCAAAAAGCAAGAAAAAAGCAGCCGGTACATCTGTATCGGCTGCGGAACGGATCGTTACGATTCTATATGAGTAGCTGCGCCTATGAAAAGGGGAACATTGTTCTTGTCAACTATCATGTAAACGAAAGGTCTGTCAAGGTAGATATAAACCTTTTTCTTCTCGATAGGAGGTGCTGCTCCTGCGCCCATTACGATAGCTGTTGCAGCGGCTGCCTTTGTGCCCTTTTCAGTGACCTCTATCTTTGTCTTGTGAAGAACATCATCAATATAGAGGGGAAGTGCTCCGTTAACGGACATATCGTTTATCTTTGAGAAGTCTGCTTTATCCTGGTCAAAGGCTGTTTCCATACCCATCTTGGGAAGTATCTCCTTGAGGGACTTTCCGTAATTGTACTTGAACTTTGGTATCATTACGTAAAGATCAACAGTCTTCGGGTCCTCGCATTCCTTAAGGCCCTCTGCAAGAGCGGCTGCGTCGAGGTTCTGGATATAATCATTGAAGTCAACGTCCTCGTGAGGAAGTATGCCTACAAAGCTGTAATCGCCGTTCATATACGGCTTCTTGAATGCGTCGGCATTTCCGAGATCGAAGTACTCTCTCTCCATGCTGTCCATTTTCTGTATGGGAAGCTTTTTGCCGTCAAGGTCTGTGAACTTGCCGTCAGTGGTACTGAGATACGGGCTCCACCACTCAGCCTCAAAGTAAAGGGTGTTGATAAGGAGCATCATGGTATTACTCTTTATATTCGCCTTTGTTATGAGTGAGGGTATCATGCCGTTTGTCTTCTTGTTTACCCAGCTGTTCACGTCCTTTACAATGCTGTTCGGCTCAAAGGCGCTCTTGTACAGCTCTGCGTTGTAGTATTTCTTGTTGGTTTCAAGGAATTCGTTGTATACCTTGAAGGTCGGGTCGTCCTTGAACCATATTGAATCCGCAAGGTATATCTTTTCCTTTTCCTTGTCGGGGAGCCTGCTTATATAATAAGCCATATACTCGTTCAGTTCGTCTATGGTGAGACCATTTCCGAGGACATCCTCCATTTCCTTAAGGGTATCGCCGTCAGCTCCGTTTGCGGTCATTGAAAGGGCTGCCGAAATGGAAAGGGGCGAGATAAGGAAGTTTTTTTCGTTTGCGATATCCTCTGCGTAGCATTTTTTCAGCAGGTCAACGCCAAGCTTCATCTCGGCGCCTGCGAATTTTTCATCGGTGGCGACGCCCTCGGCTGCCTTTACCTTTACGGTATCGTCAAGGCGGACGCTGCCGATGGAGGAGGCTCCGTTGAATGCCTTTGCGCTGCCAAGCGTGAAGTCAACTACCTGCTTGAGGTCCTCATCGTCTATGACGGTATCATAGTTTATGTCAGCGTTGAGGAACTGGTCCTCAGTGAGCTTCCTGCCGAGATTGCCTGCGATATACTTCTTATAGGTAAGCACATCGAAGGAATCAACAATTCCGTCATCGTTTATATCGCCGTAGAAATGCTCATTGGGGTCCTTCACGGAAAGTATCTCTTTCATATAATAGATCTTGCCCCGGCTGTTCGAGCCCCAGTAGCCTATTTTTTCAATATCGTCGTATTTATCCTTTGAGGCAAACTTGATTGTCACCCTTGATTCTGGCTGAATGTCCTTGACCAGATCAAAGCTCGATGTATAGTCTGGCGGATAAATGCCTTCGTCATAAAGGTCATTGATCTCTATTTCCTTTACGTTGTCATAGTAAAAGGTATTGCCGCCCATTGACGGGATGAGCATTATATTTATATCGGAAGGAGCGGCATAGATACTGTATATGTATGCGTCGATGAACTCATATTCATACATATGGGTCTCTTCATTATATGAGACCTTTACGAATTCGTTGTTCTCCTCCTCTT
>JAEEGL011833375.1_pt1 | contig 37687 bp, 30 predicted proteins | sample 9134231 | NCBI WGS metagenome assembly JAEEGL01 (sample SAMN16246548, study PRJNA631951) | gut metagenome | biome: gut microbiome; feature: rumen; material: fiber-attached | host: Bos | place: Iran: Karaj | collected 2018-10 | reverse complement strand
CGCTTCTGTTTAGCCCCATAATATCGTCCAGTTTGTCCGGTGCCCAATACTTTGCCCAGACAATGGAGGTTATGGCACTTACGGAAATGTACAAAGCGAAAAGCCTCCAGAACTCATCGGGCACATCATCGTCAAAGTATGTGTCGATCTGGCCTTTGGCAAATTCCGGATGCCTGGTGTCGAGCCTGTTAAACTCGTACCAGGGATCACCTATGCTGTCAAAATCCATGGTATGCCAGTCGATCACCCACAGTTTTCCGTCGTTTACGATCAAATTGCCTGTATGATAGTCACCGTGATGGTGACAAAGCGGACGGGATTTCATCAGGTGTTTGTTTTCTTCGATAAAGTTCAAAATCCTGTCGGAACCTTCAAAAGGGATGCCCTCGGTTTTATAAGCATCAATTCGCGGTGTGATCACTTCAAAGTATCTCTCATACCAGCTCTTTGATTCGTCCGTTACCGGTGCTGCATCGTGGATCTTACGAAGAATGCTTCCTGCCTGCTTTCCAAGTTCGTACTGCTCTTCCGGGTTCATATTCGGAATGAGCTTTTCTGCTTCCTCGCCGGGAATCCATGACAGCATCGTGAATACCTTGCCGTCGTCACTCTTCGTCAGCTCTATGCACTTTGGAACCGGAAGTCCGACCTCTCCAAGCTTTTTAAGATGCTCAAATTCCCTTTTCTTTTCCTCATAGTCTTCACCATCGGCTATGCGCAAAAGAAACTCTTCACCGCCTCGAAAGCAATGGTACTTCTCATCTCCCGCCATACCCCGGGCTATCTTTTCAGCCTTGTCAAATCCTGCAAGATATGCTTTCACATCCATACTTACTCTCCGTCAATAGTTCTCTTAATCTCTGTTAAAGAAAGCCTTCCTGTCGATTGCAAATTTGTACCCGCCATGCTTTGTTCTTGATATAAACTTCATCCCTGCTTTTTCCATGACACGGTAAGATGCTCTATTGTCCTCAGCGCAACCGCCCTGAATACTTTCGCAGCCCATATCTTCAAAGGCATATCTTAACAATTCAACGGCACACTGCGTCGCATAGCCTTTGTTGCGATACTTTTCATCGATGATGTAAAACAGAACCGTCTGTCCGGGTGCAGCTGTACCATCGAGCCCGCACCATCCGATGATATGCTGCGGATCATTCTTTTCAAAAACGCCAAGACAAATATGGTATATTGCCCCGGGCTGATTCTTTTTTAGATTTTCCTGCATTCCCTTCAGAATCTCTGCCGCCTCTTCGGAAGTCACACCTGCAGGATAATTCCACATTCGCGCCATCTCATCCAGGTCATCCACGGAAAGATTTCTGAGAATCAAATTCCTGGTTAGTAGTTCCATTATTTACCTATTTCTCCGATTTTCAGAATGATAAAAGTGTTCATATTCGAACACTTTAATACTTCTAAAATATCATTTCTTTTCAGTATCTCCATACGACAGCTGTTTTATCCCGTCTATGCTCACCATTGATAATGTCTCCATCTGCTTAACAGCAAGTTCTCTAAGAAGCACTATCCTTTCTGACATGCTCTTGCCCTGTCCGATTAAGATTGCGTTATAACTTTCCATATTCGCAAGCACAAGAAGCTGATTCAGCTCAGCCTCATCGCGTATATTCCCTTTCTTTCCGGAGTTTTCATCTCTCCACTGCTTTGCAGTCTTTCCAAAGAGGACAACATTAAGCATATCTGCTTCATTAGCGTATTTATATGAAATCTGCTCCAGTGTAAGTTCCGGCGGAATAAGATGATCTTTGATGGCATCAGTATGGATACGATAATTAAGCTTGGCAATCTCTCGATTGAGATTCCATTTAAGGGACAGACGACTGTTTTCATCTCTCTTTAGTCTTTGATAATCCTTTATTATATATAACTTAAATTCAGGTGAAACCCACGATGCAAACTCGAACGCAATATCACGATGCGCGTATGTTGCTGCGTACCTTCCCTGTTTACTTACAATACCTATAGCGTTAGTTGATTCTATCCACCTTTTGGGTGTCATTACAAATCCATTGTCACCAGCCTCACTTTTAATTGCCTCGAATTCGAGGCAATTAAAATCGGGATTATGCAACGCCTCCCATAAACCTATAAAAGAAATAACACTCCGACTCCTCATCCAGTTCTGTATTACATATCCTGGATATTCTCCCTCCCTCTTTCTTGCAATATCAGTCAAAGATATATATTCATTCTCATAATCACTTGTATAAATATTGATATCTATACCTTCAGCATGTATATAATCTTTCTTCACAGTATTGGGCATATTCAAAATCCTCCTTCTGCCTATAAACAGATTGAAATCGAACTGTTTAACCGTATCAAATTCGATATGGTTAACTACGATCAACCTTCTGTTTCATCAATTTCTCATACTCCAACTGATATGCAATCAGCCTCGGTATGTATTCCGGAGGAGTTCTTCGGCCGGCCTCCCAGTCTTCCAATGTGCGAACAGGGATACCCGTATGCTCTGAAAACTCTTTACGGGACATTCCTGTGCTTTCTCGTAGTTCTTTTATTCTTTTATCTGTATCCATACGTTCACCTCGCACTGCGTGTTATGGGTAAAGTATATCATAAGATCCCTTTCATCGCAATGCGTGGACGATTATAAAACCAATTACTTATTCTTCCGTTTCCTTTTCGGAATCCTTTATTCGATAATAATCCTCAGCGTCAATTGTAATCTCAATATGTTCCTTCGCAGATTCTAATTGTTCAAGCAAACAACAGACTTCAACATGCACCGTTCGTGAGAACTGATCGTAACACTGCCAGGCTTTGAGTTCGTATTTTTCTTCGCATAAAATCTTTAAGTCTCTCGCAAGAGTGGCGGAGTCGCAGCTAACGTATACGATGCGTTTGGGGTTCATCTTAAGCATCGTCTCCAGGCATTTTTCGTCGCATCCTTTTCTCGGAGGATCGACCGCGATTACGTCGGGAAAACGCATATCCGAATCTTCGTTAAGATAAAACGAGGGCAAAACTTCCTCTGCTTTTCCGACGAAGAATTCGGCATTTTCGATGCCGTTTCTTCTTGCATTTTCTCTTGCGTCCTCAATGGCCTCCGGTACCACTTCGACACCGTAAACCTTCTTTGCCTTCTTTGCCATAAAAAGCGAGATTGTGCCGATTCCGCAATACAAATCCCATACGGTTTCTTCCTTGTGAAGGTCGGCGTATTCAAGCGCCTTGTTGTATAATTTTTCCGTCTGCAGGGGATTGATTTGATAAAAAGAAGGTGCGGATATTTTAAAAGACAAATCCCCGAGGTAATCCGTTATGGTTTCCGAACCCTTTATGACTTTGGTCTTCTTTCCCAAAATCACATTGGTGTTTTCTTTGTTTGTATTAAGAACAACGCTTTTTATTCCCTGCATTTTAAAAAGCATTTCTCCGAGCTCTTCTTCATACGGAAGTTTATCCGCATTCGCGACGATGCAAACCATCACTTCTCCCGTTTTAAAGCCTTCGCGGATTAAAATATGACGGATTATCCCGCTTTGGTTTTTTTCATCATATGCGGGAATGCCCTTTTTTTCCATAAAAGAAAGAATCGCTTCGAGTATATCTTTGTTCTTTTCTTTGCCGAGAATGCAGTCGGTATTTGAAATAATATCGTGGGTTCTTGATGCATAAAAGCCGGCCGTGGGTTTGCCGTTTTTGTCGGTTCCGACGGGGTATTGCGCTTTATTTCTGTATCTGTAGGGATTATCCATTCCCACAATCGGCTCTTTTATGCTTTCTATGAATTCTTCCGAAAAACCGCCGATTCTTATAAGATTGTTTTTGACTTTGTTTTCCTTGAATTTAAGCTCCGCATCATAGGAGAGCGCCTGGAGCTGGCAGCCCCCGCACGCTTTTGCTTTGGGGCATAAAGGGGTAATACGAAAAGAGGAGGGAATCAGTACCTCCTCAAGATGTGCATACGCATAATTCTTTTTTGCCTTCATTATTTTGACCCGGCACCTGTCTCCGATTACGGCATCTTTTACAAAAAGCGTATATCCGTCAATCTTACCGATACCCGGTCCGTCGGAACTGATGTCTTCGATTAAAACCTCAAAAACATCGTCCTTTTTGAAAACTTTTTCCATTTATTCGCCCTTGGTCATTCTGATGCTTCCGTCAAAAGCTCTGGAGAAATTCCAGTCATATGTTTCCGCGTCTTCGATGTACTGAATGAACGACTGTATCTTGGCATCCGTATCATCCGCATAGCTTAAAGCAACAGCTTCTATTATGCCGGGTTTTTTGGGTGAACCGAATTCGAGTTTTCCGTGGTGGGATGCTATGCAGTGCTTTAATTCGTTTGCAAGGTCCTTGGGAAATCCCGGGATTCCCTTTATTTTTTCACCGGCCATCTCTATTCCCATTACGATATGTCCGAGGAGATTTCCCTCATCCGTATAATCGTTTTCGGGGAAGGGAGAATATTCGTAAATCTTTCCGATATCGTGACAAAGCGCAGCGGTCAAAAGAAGATCCTTGTTTATCGCGGGATATTGCTTTGCATAAAAGGCGCAGAGTCTTGCAACGCCGAGCGTGTGTTCAACGAGTCCGCCCGCAAAATTGTGATGAATGCTTTTTGCCGCGCTTGAAAGCTTGAACGCTTTGATGAATTCCGCATCGTTAACGAAGAATTCTTCCAAAAGCGCATGAAGATAATTGTTCTCGACGGTGGAAATGCATTTAAGAATCGCATCATACATTTCTTCGACGTCTTTTTTGCTTGTGGGAATAAAATCCTCCACATTGTATTCGGACGCATCGGCCTTTCTTATCTGTCTGATGTCGATTTGAAGATTGCCGTTAAATGTTTTGGCTTCGCCGTTTACGAAAACATAATCCATCGGCTCGAAATCGCTTATCCCCGCGCTGTCCGCGTTCCAGATTTTGCAGTCGATATTTCCGGTTTTATCCGCGATAATCACATTGAGATATTCTTTTCCGTTCTTGGTCGTGGCGGAATTCTTTGTTTTGCAAAGATAAACGTCCTGTACCGTATATCCGTCTTTAATATCTTTTACGTATCTCATTTAATACTCCATTCCTTTATGCGGTAGTGAATTTGTATCCGACGCCCCAAACGGTTTCGATTTTCCACTTTTCGTGGTCGCTTATCTTCTCTCTGATTCTCTTGATATGTACATCAACCGTACGTGTGTCGCCGGGATAATCATATCCCCAGATTCTGTCGAGAAGCTGCTCTCTGGTGAATACCTGATTGGGTGAATTCGCGAGGAAGAATAAAAGCTCGAGTTCCTTGGGAGGCATGTTTACGCTCTCGCCCTTGTAAACAACCGAATAGTCGGTGAGCGATACGCGAAGATCCGTGTATTCCACGGTCTGCGAACTCTTTACGTTCTCCTGAGGTTTTACTTCCTTCTCTTTGCAACGACGCAAAACCGCTTTGACTCTGGCTACGAGTTCCTTGGAATCAAAAGGCTTTTCCATATAATCGTCGGCTCCGAGTTCCAGACCCAAAACCTTGTCGAAAATCTCACCCTTTGCCGAAAGCATGATGATGGGAATTCTGCTCTCCGCTCTGACTTCGCGGCAAACCTGGTATCCGTCGATGCCCGGAAGCATCAAATCGAGCAAAATCAGGTTCGGCGAAAAAGTTTCGAGCGCTTCTTTTACGGATTCGCCGTCATTCACGATAAGTGTCTCGAAGCATTCCTTTGTAAGATACAAAGAAATAAGTTCAGCGATATTGTTGTCGTCGTCTACAATCAAAATTCTCTGCTTTGAAATCATTTTTACCCCTCTGTAAATATATTGTTTTTTGCTTACTTAAAATTTTACAACCGTAACTCCGGCATCTCCCTCGCCCTGTTGCGCAAGTTCGAATTCGCTGACGAAATCGATTCCGCGAAGGTATTTGTGTATTGCAGCGCGAAGAGCTCCCGTGCCTTTGCCGTGCACGATTCTCACGCTGTGAAGATGGGAGAGATATGCATCGTCCAGATATTTGTCGAGTTTGGCAATCGCCTCGTCGGAATTAAGCCCCAAAAGATTGATTTCGGGTGAAATCGTAGCCGATTTGGAAAATCCCGAAGCATACGACGTAGGCCTTGTCGCCTCCTTGATTTCCCTGGCTTTGGCATAAACGAGATCCGTCGCCTTAACCTTGAATTCCATAACTCCCGAAGAAATAACGACATTTCCCCTTGCATCGGGAAGTTTTTTGACTTCGCCCGTCATGCCCATCGAAATCGAGCGAACCGTGTCGCCGATTTTAAGTTTTGCGGCATCGACTTTTTTATCTGTATTGTCGATTTTCTTTTCGTTGGATTTTATCTTGGAAGAATTGTCGTCTATTTTCTTTCGAAGCGCCGCTCTCTTCTTTTCCATTTCCTGAATCGAAGATGAGGAATTGTAAAGTCTGATGGCTTCGTCGGCCTCTTCCTTGGCATCCTCCAGGATGCTCTTGGCCTCTTCCCTCGCTTCTCTTAAAATCTTTTCCTTGGCTTCGCGAACGTTTTGGTTGTTCTTGTCGAGTTCTTCTCTTAATTTCTCGACTTCTTTTTTGAGGCGCTCCTCTTCTTCCCTGTCGGCTTCAAGGCTTTTTCTGGTCTCTTCGAGGTCTTTTAAAAGATCCTCGAAATCGCCCTTTGCCTCGTCCATCTCCTTCGCCGCTCTCTCGATGATTCTCCTGTCGAGTCCGAGTTTTTCGGAGATTGCGAACGCGTTGCTCTTGCCCGCTATTCCGATAAACAGTTTGTATGTGGGAGAAAGCGTCTCTATGTCAAATTCGCAGCACGCGTTTTCGACGCCTTCGGTATTGAATGCAAAAACCTTAAGCTCCGAATAATGGGTCGTGAGCATAATCGTGGCTCTTTTTTCCATAAGCCTCGAGACTATGGCTATCGCAAGCGCGGCGCCTTCGGTCGGATCCGTACCGGAACAGAGTTCGTCGAAAAGGCAGAGGCTGTTGTGGTTGGCTTCTTTTAAAATCCTTACGATTCCCTTCATGTGACCGGAGAAGGTCGAAAGGTTTTGCTCGATGCTCTGCTCGTCTCCTATTTCGGCATAAATGTCTCTGAAAATCTTAAGCTTGCTGCCGGGTGCCGCGGGAATGAAAAGTCCCGACTGTCCCATTGCGCACAAAAGTCCCGTCGTCTTTAAAGATACCGTCTTTCCGCCCGTGTTCGGGCCGGTAACGATGAGGCAGGAATATTTTTCTCCGAGAATGATGTCTATGGGAACGACTCTTCCTTTTTCGATAAAAGGATGTCTCGCTTTTTTGATATCGATGTATTCGCCCGATTCGTAATCCGGCATCACGGCTTCTTCTTCGATGGCAAGGGCCGCTTTTGCATAGATAAAATCGAGGTCTCTTAAAATCTCCTGATTGGATTTAAGTTCATCAAGATGCAAAGCCGCTTCGACGGAGAGCATGTGAAGGATTCTGTTGATTTCTTCCCTCTCTTCGACTTCGAGTTCCTGAATTCTGTTGTTTAATTCCACTATTCCCGCGGGCTCGATAAAGAAAGTCATTCCGCCCCTGGACTGGTCGTGAACGATACCTTTTACGCTGCCCTTGTATTCGGCTTTGACCGGTATGCAGTACCTGTCGTTTCGCATCGTTATAACCGCATCCTGAAGATAGGTCCTGTATGTGGAATTAACCATTTTGTTCAAATCCGAATGAATCTTTGCGGTCGTATTGACCTTTTCTCTTCGAATGTCTTTTAAAGTGCTTGAAGCGTCATCCGCTATCTCGTCTTCCGAAAGGATGATTTTTCTTATCTTTCCCGAAAGCTCGTTTAAGGGAACAAGTGTCTCAAACAAAGCCTTGAGCGAATCCTCCCTCTCTTCCTCGAGTCCGTAAGACGCGGCATGCTCCGCACATTCCGCGGATGAAGCAATCCTTAAAAGCTCCGCCGCATCAAGATTTGCGCCGACACTCATGGCCTTGAAGCATTCTTCGAGATTGCGGTTGCCCGAAAAAGAAATTTTGTGTCCCGAAAGAACGCGGGATACGGCATCCGAAGTATTCTCCAAATTTGCTAAAATCGCCTCCCTATTCCTTAAAGGATGCAGAGAGGCGCATTTAATCTTTCCGAGTTCGCTTGACGCATGATCGGAGAGCAACTTTATTAATTTATCGTACTCTAATATTTCTAAAGTTTTGTTATCCATTATTTAGTGAAAAATCTGTAATTGAAATCGGCGTTGTTTTTGCCTCTGTACGCGCCTTTAACGATGAGCGCATATTTTTCGCCGTAAAAAATTATATTCATGAGTTCACTCTCGGGAGCTTTTCTGATCTCGACAGTAACCTCTTCGTCCCATATTTCGGGCGGGAGCTTTTTCAAAAGTACCGCTCTTACATATCCGTCAACCTTGTTTTCCATCAGGCACTGGGTATCCTGCTTCTGTTCCTTGAAATGAACGATAAGCTTCTGTTCCTGAATCGTGGACTGACATGTCGCTTTCTTAAAATAACTTCCTACTATTTCGTAAATCGCATACTCAAATGCCGTCTGGTTAGAAGTAAAAGTCATCTTCTGCATTTTAGTATTCCCCCTTTATCTGAGTCGTTTTGTAATTTCTTCGCATTTCGAATAAATTTCGTCAACTTCTATTGTATCATTAAATTTACCATTTTTGTACAAAACTTTTCCGTCAATCATCGTCATTTTAATATTTGTCTTCGAACCGCTGTAAACGATGTTTTTGGAAATGTTCAAAATCGGTCTCATATTCGGCTGGTAAAGGTCGATCATGATGATGTCCGCAAGCTTTCCGACGGCTATTGCATCGTTGTCGAAAAGCTCCATTGCATGGGCTCCGTTCACGCATGCCATCTTCAAAACTTCCATTGCGTCAACCGCTTTGGGGTCGTTTTCCTTAATCTTTGCAAGTGCCGTAACAAGGAACATTTCCCTGAAGAAATCGAGACAGTTGTTCGAGGAAGGTCCGTCTGTACCGATTGCAACCTCTATGCCCTTTTTAAGATAGGCGTCGACGGGAGCGATTCCGCTTGCGAGTTTTGCGTTCGAGGCGGGATTTGTAACAACCCTCAGACCTCTTTTTTTCATGATTTCCATGTCTTCTTCGCTGCACCATACGCCATGGTATATTCCGCCGCCGAAATCCCAGAGTCCGAGGCTTTCGAACAAAGCCATCGGAGTCATTCCGTATCTTTCGACGCATTCGTCATGTTCGGTTTTGGTTTCGGACATGTGCGTGTAAAGCGGTGCTTTGTATTTGTGAACGAGTTCGGAAACTTTTTCCAGAAGTTCTTTTTCGCAGGTGTATTCCGCATGAACTCCCATCAAGAATCCGACAAGACTGTTTTTGTTGTTAAGCTCGTTGTATCTTCTCTCGAGCACTTCTGTTGTGGGACCGAATTTGTTTAATCCCGAAACCATCTGACATCTCATGCCGAATTCGGCCGATGCGTCAAAAATGCTCTCGGGCGTCAGATACATATCCGCGCATGCCGTAATTCCCGACGTAAGGTATTCAAGGTACGCCAGTTTCGTAAGCCAGTAAACGTCTTCCGGAGTCATTTTGGCTTCTCTCGGGAAAATCTCGTTGTTAAGCCAGTCCTGAAGATTCAAATCGTCGGCAAGCGAACGAAACGCCGTCATTCCCGAATGCGTATGCGCATTTTTAAATCCGGGAAGAAGAAGATTTCCCTCGCAGTCGATTTCCTCGTCAAATACCGTGCACCCGTTTGCGGGACTTTTTCCGACATATGTTATGCGGTTTCCGTCGATTTGAATTTCTCCGTCGAAAATCTCTTCCCCGGGAACCATCGTAAGTATTTTGGCATTATATAATCTCTTGGTCATTTTTCTCTCCGCTTTACTTCGAAATATTCAAAACATCCTATCTGGCTTTTTCGCCCGAATAGGTTTTGATTTCGCTCCATGCGGGATCCGCTCCCTGCTCGATTGTATCGGAAAGACCGACTGTTTTTCTGTGGTCGTCTATTATCGCCCACGCTTCCTGTTCGGTCACGATTACAACATTGAAGCTGTCCGCAAAGCTCTTCAAATCCCCTTCGATTGCGACATCGTTACCTTCGCTGTCCGTAATCGTAAAGAAGAATTTCGAAACCCATTCGTTATAATCCCTGTCGTACTGCTCATAAAGCTTTTGGCTTTTTTCGTCGAGCTCGTAATTTTCATCATAGGTAAGTGGCGGATAATCCGGGGCTTTCTCGAGATTATAAACCGTTGTGGTATACAATTCTTCGGATTCGTCGCCCGTGTAATACACTTCTTCCGGTGCGTATTCCCTGATTTCCTCCGTAAGACTGTACGCGGGTATCGAAGGTGCGCTGTAACCGAGGTTCGTTTCGCAGTAATAATCGCTTATCACTTCGCCCTTTTCGTTAACAAAAGAGCCTTTGCTTATATAGCATGCCGCTCCCGCACTTCCGCCTTCGTTGATATATCCGTATTCGTTGATGTATCCTTCGCTTCTGTAATAAGATTCGACTCCCTTGATGCATTTCAGTTCGTCATCCATAACCATGAAGATGTATTCTTCCGAAAAGAACTGATTGTAATCCTCGTGTCTGTCGAATTCGTATTCGATCTTTATTCCGAGATCCCTGACGCCGTCGTTTCCGCAATCTATATCTGCGTAATAAACGGTAGCTGCGTAAGTCGGCTCTTCAAAATAAAAATCTTTCATGATGTATTGCGCTTTGGCATCGACCATTTCGTCCAAAGTCAGATAATCGTCTTCGTCGTAAAGAACATGATCGAATTTTGCCTTGGATTCGTTATTTACAAATGAATCGATTATCGCATCGCTGTCGATGATTTCCAAAACATCGTTAGGTTTTTGCTCATCATCGTTATCTTTTTCCGAAGGTTTTACGGGGTCCGGAACGGGATTTTCGTTAATCATTCCGTCACCGTCCATTACATCGATTCCGGGTATCGTGCATCCGACAACCGAAACGCATGTTAAAATGCTCATAAGCAAAACAGTTATCTGTTTTTTCTTCATATTTTCTCTCCCTGAATAAAAGCTTAATCTTTCGCGGCAATAAGTCCCGCTTTGTAACCCGAGGCAAATGCCCAGTGAAGATTGTATCCGCCGCATTTTCCGTCAACGTCCAAAACTTCTCCGGCGAAAAAGAGTCCGGGGCATATCTTCGACGAAAGATTTTCGTCAACTTCGTCAATGTTTACGCCGCCCTTTGTGACCTGCGCAAAATTAAACGAATCGTGGCCCGTTATCCTTATCCTTGCATTCTTTATGACAAAGGCCGTTATCTCTTCCTTTTTGTCTGAGCCCGCACCCGCTTCATTCATTTTTTTGCCGACCCTTTTTTCGATAAAAGCAGCCGTCTTTTCTCCGAAAGTATTTACAAGAAAATTTGCATCGTCCGATGTGGTTTTCTTAAGATATTCCGTAATTTCCCCCTCGCTCATTTCGGGGAGAAAATCCACGATTACGAAACATTCTTTGTTTTCCTCGACGGGTTTGGAAACGAATCTGCTTAAATTGAAAATGCATATTCCGGACAAAGCGTTTTCGGCAAACTGCAAATCGCCGTCTTCGACGCATACGATTTTGCCTTCCGCTTCGGCCGATACCCTCGCTTTATACCTTATTCCCGACAAATCTCTTATATCTTTGTCATCGGTTAAAAGTCTGGTTAAAACGGGATATGTAAAAGACACGCTGTGTCCGAGTTCTCTCGCAAGTCTGTAACCGGCGCCGTCCGAACCGAGCGACGGGTAAGCCTTTCCGCCCGTGGCGATGATAAGCTTTTCGCACCCGATTTCTTCGCCGTCTTCAAATTTTACGACAAATCCCGCACGGTTATCATTATACTCTTTTAAGTTGTCCGATTCATCGTTTTTTTGAACCGAAACGACTTTTTTGTTGTTGATTGTCTTAACCCCTTCTTTTGAAATCAGATCAAGAAGCAGGTTTTTCAACGTGTCGGAACGCTCGTTTCTCGGGTATTTCAGGCACTCTTTTTTGTATGTGAGCATTCCTTTTTCCATGAAAAAATACTCGAGCCATTCGGAATCGTATTCCTCAATCACTTTCGAAAAAGGGTGATTTTGCCCGAAATTATAGTAATCGCTTTTCAAATCGGAATTGGAATAATTACATTTTCCGCTGCCGGTCAAAAGCAATTTCTTCAAAGGTTCTTCGTTTCTTTCGATAATCGTAACTTTTTTTCCGCGGGATGCCGCCGATAATGCGGCCGTTATTCCGGCCGGGCCCCCGCCGATGATGCATATGTCAGTCATGTTTCCCAAAGGTTATTCAACCTCGTATCCTGCGTCTTTTACGGCTTTCTTTAATACGTTTATATCCACTTCCCCGTCGATTTCAACCGTTACTTTTTTGTTCTCGAGATCGGCAGTGGCGGATACGACTTTGTCGATTGCAAGCAAAGCGTCTTCCACACGCTTTTTGCAATGTTCGCACATCATTTTGTTAACCGTAAATGAAATCATGTTTTCGTCATCTCCTTTAATATTTTTGCATTCGCAACCTATTTCATTATAATTGTTTGTCGCCGAAATTGATACCTTTTCCTCATTGTTTTGCGTCTCATTTTCGGGGGCTTCTTTTTCGATTTTCGAATCGAGTTTCACGCCCATCAGCCTTATTGCGTTTAAACATACGCAGATACTGCTTAAACTCATGCAGGCCGCACCTATCATGGGATTTAATCCGATACCGAAAAAGGGTCTCAAAACGCCTGCTGCCAGCGGTATCATGAGTATATTGTAAAAGAATGCCCAGAAAAGATTCTGTTTAATGTTGGTGATGGTTTTCTTCGACAATACAATCGCGCGAACCACGTCCAAAAGATCGCTTTTCATAAGTACGACATCCGCGCATTCTATCGCGATATCCTTTCCTGCACCCATTGCCATTCCGACTTCCGCACCCGCAAGGGCGGGAGCGTCGTTTATTCCGTCGCCGACCATCAGAATTTTCTTTCCCTCATTCTGAAGTTCTCTCACTATTCTCGCTTTGTCTTCGGGCTTTAATTCGTATCTTACCGACGAAACGCCGGCCTCGCTTGCAATCGCGAGTGCCTTGTCCTTTTTGTCTCCCGTAAGCATTACGGTTTCAAAGCCCATGTCTTTTAATATTTTCATCGCAAGAGGCGAAGTTTCGCGGACTTCGTCCCTGCTTACCTCTCCCTCAAGCGAAACAACGCCCTTGGTAACGGTTCCGGTTTTGTCAAAAACAATCGTATCCGCGCTTCTTAATCTCTCGAGGCTTTCGGCGCTTTTGAACAAAATTCCCCTTCTTGCTCCCAAACCTGTCGCAACCGTAATCGCAACCGGAGTCGCAAGTCCGAGCGCGCAGGGGCAGGAAATCACGAGAACGCTGATTCCGTTTGTGAAAGCCGCGGAAAAATCCTTTGTCACAAAGAACCATATCAAAAAAGTTACGACGGCGATAACGATGATTGCGGGAACGAACACCGCGGAAATTTTATCCGCAAGTCTTGCGATCGGGGCCTTGGTGGCACCCGCTTCCTTTGTCATTTTGACGATTTTCATAAGAGTCGATTCTTCGCCGACAAATTCGGCGCGAACCCTGACGTAACCTTCCTTGACCATGGTACCGGAAGTTACTTCGTCGCCGATTCCTTTTGAAATCGCAACGCTCTCACCCGTTATTGCGGATTCGTCAAAATCGGCTTTCCCGAAGACCACCTTACCGTCCACGCTTGCCGCTTCGCCCTTGGAAATAAGTATTACGTCTCCTTTTTTGATGTCTTCAAGACTTATCGTCTCTTCGGTTTCCTCTCCGTTTTCGTCTGTTTTGATTCTTATGATTTTCTTCGGACACATATCGATTAGGGAATCGATTGCATCCTTTGTCTTTTTCTTTGAACCGGACTCGATAAATTTACCTACCGAAACGAGCGTGACAATCATTCCGGCCGAATCGAAATAAAGATTCATCGAATAATCCTCCGCTTTTTGCGCATTGCCTTTTTCGAAGGATAAAAGAATCATGAAAAGTCCGAAAAGACTGTAAAAGAGCGCGCACAAAGACCCGAGCGACACCAGAACGTCCATATTCGTACCGCCCGATTTTATTGCCTTGAAAGCATTTATGTAAAAATGTCTGTTTAAAATCAAAACCGGAATGACCAAAAGAAGCTGAAGAAGCGCATTATTCGAAATGTTTTGTTTCGGAATCATAGCAATAACCATCAAAACCGCCATTATGACAATCGATGCGATAAGGGAGGCTTTCTTTTTGTCTTTTTCCTTAGGCTTATCGGCTTCATCTTCGGCAGAATCGAGCGAATAAGCGCCGTATCCGGCTTTTTTGACGGCTTCCGCGATTTTGCTTTTGTCGGTTTTTGATTCGTCGAAGGAAACCAGCATGATTTCTTCTATCAGATTGATGTTGACTTCTTCGATGCCGTCGATTTTTCTGACCGCTTTTTCGACATTCGCAACACAATTTGCGCAGCTCATTCCCGTAACTTTAAATGTTGCTCTCATGCGTTAGTCCTCCTTAACCGAAGTATACATTAAACCCTTTGTTTTGGCAACTTTTGCCGCTTAAAAAAGAAAGGGAGCTTATACGCTCCCTCTCTCAAAATTTCCCCAAAACCCCGCCGGCGTATGTGTTGGCCAAAGAAACACATATTATTCAAAAGTTAATTCGCCGCAAAAAATTACACCCCTGAAATAATATTTGGATGTGTCAAAGTGAAAAAAGTGCACGAACGTGCGGGATCGGTCCAGATTTATACCCGGACAGGATTTTAAAATATCATAGCACACCGAATTCGACCGCACAACCGTTTTTTGTGTATTTTTCACAAAAAATGGCGCAATTTCATTTTTCTTTTGTGTATTATGTACTAATAATCCCGCATTTGTTCGATTATTGCTTTTTATCGTCGTTTTTTGCGTTGGCGAGAAGAAGTTTGATTCTGTTTTGCTGATTGATTTCGCTGGCACTGGCATCGTAATCGATGGCGATAATATTAACGCCCGGGTTCTTTTCTTTTACGATTTTCATAACTCCCTTGCCTACGATGTGATTCGGAAGGCATCCGAAGGGTTGCGTACAGATGATGTTGTTGATGCCTTTGTCGATATGCTCGATCATTTCGGCCACAAGAAGCCATCCCTCGCCCATTTTTACACCCAGGCTGATATAGGGTTTAACGAGTTCCACCGTGTGGGCAAAAGGAGTGGGTGCTTCGAAATCGCTCTCCTCTTTGATTACGTTGATTATGTCTTTTTGCTTTCTTTCGAAAACCTTGTATGCGAGCTTTAAAAGAAGAATGCTCTTTTTGTGAGTCATGTACATATCATGCTCGATGATTCGTCCGTAAACATAGAAAAGAAGGAAGTCCAAAAGGCCCGCCATTACGGGAGCCGCGCCTTCGGAAATAAGATAATTTTCGAGGTTTCTGTTGGCAAGCGGAGAGAATTTGACGTAAATCTCGCCAACGATTCCGACTTTGATTCTCGAATCCTTCGTCATCGAGATCGAAGCAAAATCCCTTGCCATTTCCCTGTAATTCTTTTTTATCTTACCGTAAAAAAGCGGTCCGCTTCTTCCGAGTTCGTCCACGAGTTTCCTGGTCCAGTAATCCGCTTTTTCCTCTGCGTCGCCGTGATGGATTTCCATGGCTTTTGCCTGATTGGTAAGTATCATGATAACGTCTCCGTAAAGTACGGAATAAAGCATTCTTCTTACCATCGGAAGCGAGAGCTTAAAGCCCGAATTCTTTTCCATTCCGACAAAATTTAAGGAAATTACCGGAATATATCCGTATCCCGCTTTTTTCAATGCTTTTCTTATGAGCGAAATATAATTTGACGCTCTGCAGCCGCCCCCTGTCTGGGTGAAGAAAAGCGCCGTTTTGTGAACATCGTATTTTCCGCTTTGCAACGCATTGATAAACTGTCCGACAACGAGCGTGGCCGGATAGCATGTGTCATTGTGAACATATTTGAGACCGGTTTCTATTACGTCCCTGCCGCTGTTTTCGAGGAGTTCCGCATCGTAACCGTAGACTCTCATCAGCGAAGCCAGCATTTTCAAATGACGCGGAAGCATTGTGGGAATAAGGATTTTGTAATCCTTTTTCATCTCCGCGGTAAATTCTATTCTCTCGGCATCGTTCATTTATTCTTTGCCCTCTCTCATCTCCAGCGCGCCAAGCAAAGAACGGAGTCTTATATTGACCGCCGAAAGATTGTTGATTTCGTCTATTTTGATCTGTGTATAAATTCTGCCCGCATTTTCCACGATGGATCTGACTTCGTCGGTCGTAATCGCATCGATTCCGCAACCGAACGAAACAAGCTGAACCAGCTCCATGTCCTTTTGCGTTACACAGTAATTTGCGGCTCTGTAAAGTCTCTGGTGGAAAGTCCACTGGTTGAGCACGTTTGTCGGCACTTTTCCGACTCTGGGTGCGATGGATTCTTCGGTAATTACAGCAAATCCGAGACTGCAGGCCAACAAATCGATGCCGTGCGCGATTTCGGGATCTATATGATAGGGTCTTCCCGCGAGCACCATAATCTTTTTGTTCAATTCCCTGGCCCTGCCGATGATTCTTTCGGTCTCGGCATAAAGGTCCTCTTTGTATTTTCTGTATTTCTCAAAGCCCGCATGAACGGCTTTAAGAAGCGTTTTTCTGTCAGCGTTCACAAAGTCGCGCGGAAGATTTTCTTCAAGTTCCCTTGCAAGCTCCGCCTCGTCGGATACGCTCAAAAAAGGCGCAAGATATACGACGTCGTTTAAGACATCCATATTTACTCTCAAAAGTTCGGGATAATATGCGACAACGGGGCAGTTGTAATGATTGTCACCGGCTTTTTCGTCGATATTGTATGTCAGGCAGGGATTAAATATCGCATCCACCTTGTCCCTTATCAAAAGCTCGATATGTCCGTGCATGAGTTTTGCGGGGTAACATACGGTATCCGAAGGAATGCTGTCCTGTCCGAGAAGATATGTGTCCCTCGACGAAAGACCCGAAAGTTTAACGCCGAATCCGAGGTTTTCGAATATTCCGATCCACAAAGGAGCAAGGTCGTACATTCCGAGCTGGAACGGCATTCCGATGATTTTTTGACCCTCTTTTGCGGGAGCGCAAAGATTCATGAAATACTGTCTCTTGTATTCGAAAAGATTGAGTTTCTCGTCTATTTTGCCCTTCGCGGTCATCTTTTCGCATCTGTTGCCCGAGACGTATTTTCCGCCGTCCGAGAAAATGTTGATCGTGAGCGAGCAGTGGTTCGTACAGCCCTGGCATACCGATGCTTTCGATGTGTGCGTGAATTCTTTTAATCCCTCAAGCGTAATAAGTGTCGATTCCTCAAGACCGAGTCCCATCGAATAAATGGCCGCGCCGTATGCGCCCATGATACCTGCGATGGCGGGTCTTACGACGTTTTTGCCGATTTCTTTTTCAAATGCCCTCAAAACCGCATCGTTTAAGAAAGTTCCGCCCTGAACGACAACATGCTCTCCGAGTTCGGTCGGGGAATTGGCGCGGATAACCTTGTAAATTGCGTTTTTGATAACGGATACGGAAATTCCGGCGGAGATGTTTTCTACCGAAACGCCGTCCTTTTGAGCCTGTTTGATGGACGAGTTCATAAATACGGTACATCTGGAGCCCAAATCCACGGGAGCGTCTCCCTTAAGACCGAGCTTTGAAAATTCCTTCGTATCGTAACCCATCGATTTCGCAAAAGTCTCTATAAAAGAGCCGCATCCGGACGAGCATGCTTCGTTAAGCATGATGCTGTCCACGGCTTCGTTTTTGATTTTGATGCATTTGATGTCCTGTCCGCCGATATCCAAAATAAAATCGACATCCGGAAGGAAATGTCTGGACGCCATGAAATGAGCCATTGTTTCCACAAGGCCTCTGTCCACGTGAAAAGCGTTTAAAATAAGCTGCTCGCCGTATCCCGTTACAGCCGATGCGCGGATTTTGATTCTGTCGCCGCAAAGCGTACGGACTTCGGTAAGCTTTTCTTTTACGACATCGACGGGATTTCCCTTGTTGGAATTGTAATAATACCAGAGGATGTCTTTTTTATCGTTGATAAGAACAAGCTTTGTGGTCGTGGAACCGCAGTCGATTCCAAGATACGCGTCGCCCGAATATGAGGCAATGTCCTTGAATTCGACGGTTTCTTTTTCGTGCCTTGTTTTGAATTCGTTGAATTCCTCTTCGTTTGCAAAAAGAGCGCTCATGCTGGCAACTTCCCTTTTTGCGGCAACGGTTTCCTTAAGCATTTCGACAAGTCTGTCGTATTCGTATGATTTGTCGGATTTTTCGGCGAAAATCGATGCTCCGAGAGCAACCGCATAAAGCGAATAATCGGGGAAAAGAGCCTTGTCGTCCTCGAGTTTTAAGGTCTCCTTAAATGCTTTTCTCAAACCCTTGTTGTAGAAAAGAGGTCCGCCGAGGAACATTACTTTTCCTTTGATTTTTCTTCCCTGGGCAAGACCCGTAATCGTCTGATTGACAACCGCCATGTAAATGCTTGCGGCTATATCGTTTTTGGAAACGCCCTGATTGATGAGGGGCTGGATGTCCGTTTTGGCAAATACGCCGCATCTTGACGCGATCGGATAAACCTTTTCGCATTTAAGACTCATCTCGTCGAGTTCGTCGGGAGTCACGTTTAAAAGCGATGCCATCTGATCGATGAATGCACCCGTACCGCCGGCACAGGTACCGTTCATTCTCTCGTCTACTCCGCCTTTAAGGAAAATGATTTTGGCGTCTTCGCCGCCGAGTTCGATTACGACCTCGGTGTCGGGTTCTTTTTCCTCAACAAGCGCAAACGTGGCGTAAACCTCCTGTACGAACTGGAGTCTTGCTATCTCCGCAACGCCCATTCCGGCCGAACCCGAAATTGCGATTTTGATTTTTTTGTCTTTTAAATACGGCTCTGCTTCGGTAATAAGTTCCAGGGTTTTCTGTCGAACCTGGGAATAATGTCTTTCGTATTTTTTGTATAATACGTTTTCACCGTCGCGTATTACCAGTTTGGCGGTTGTGGAACCGATATCCACACCCACGTTTATTTCTCTGCCTGTAGACTGCATTGGTTTAATCTCCCACACTTTTATTCCGCAAGAAACGCCTTGAGTTCTTCCAGTCTTTCGTTTGCTTCCCTCACACCCTCATCGTAAAGCGCTTCTATCTTGGAAATGTCCTTTTCCATATGCGAAACATCCCAATGGCCCGCGGGATGGAATACCATCACGCTGCCTTCCTTTTCCTTTTGCTCCATCATTTCGTACTGACTGAGAAGAAGCGGTATTCTCACCTGTACGGCTTCGATGAAACCTTTGAATTTTCGATATTTTATTTTCATAAAGGGGGTATATTTTTTCAGATTGGACGGGTTCATTCCGTCACCCTTCGTTGATAAAACAACTATTTTATCGCACCCTTTTTCGATTGCCCTCTCAATGGGTACGGGGTCGGAAACCGAGCCGTCCATATAATAATTATCGCCGATCTGATAAGGACCGGTGATGAAAGGAAGCGAACCCGTGGCGCGTCCGGCGTCAAAGAGTCCTTCGACGGTACCGTTGTCCTTAAGATATTCGGGTTTGCCCGTTATGCAGTTTGTCGCAACGGTCTCGACCTCGGTTTCGGACGCAAAAAAAGTCTCGAAATCAAAAGCCGGGTCGTCGTATGCCATTTCGCCGTAAAGTTTGTTCAGATTCATGAATTTGCCGCTTCTCATGGCCTCTCTGAATCCGTAATACGATTGTTCTCTCGGACAAAGAAAAATCTGCTTCGCCCTGTTTTCCTGTCCCGCTATATAATTGTACAGTACTCCCGCTCCGGCGGAAACACCGCATGCATAATCAAATCTGATGCCTTCTTTTATAAAAACATCCGTAACTCCGGCGGTGAATGCACCTCTTATTCCTCCGCCTTCAAGTATCAGTCCGGTTTTCATTATGTATATTTACCCATTTCTGATGTTAAAATTTTCCGTCCCTGTTTAATTCGGAAACAAAACACCATTTAATAATGTATCATGTTATTGATAAAAAGTCATTAACTTTGCTTATTTTTCAAGTTTTTTTGCCCCGGAAAGCTTCTTATGATATAATACACGCAATTGGATTTGACAAATTTCTGGTCAAAATCCGCGTTTCGGATGACGCTTCTTTAAAATCCGGAGTTTTTTAACAAAAAAGGACTTAAAAAATGGCAAAAATAGCTATTATTACCGCTCGCGGCGGCAGCAAAAGAATACCAAGAAAAAACATCAAGCCTTTTCTCGGAAAGCCGATTTTGGCTTATTCGATCGAAGCAGCCGTAAAATCGGGGGTTTTTGATGAGGTAATGGTCTCCACGGATGACGGGGAAATTGCCGAAATCGCCAGGGAATACGGCGCAAAAGTGCCTTTCCTTCGAAGCGAGGCAACGGCCAATGACTTTGCCACGACGGCGGACGTTTTATTCGAGGTTTTAAACGAATACAAAAAAGAGGGCCGGGAATTCGATTCCTTTATCTGCATTTATCCGACGGCTCCCTTTATTACGGCCGAAAAAATCAAAAAAGCCGTCGAAGAATTCGAAAAATCCGATGCGGACTCGCTCATTCCGGTCGTTAAATTCGACTTTCCGCCCAAGAGGGCTTTTGTGATACGTGACGGAAAATTAAGCTATGTTTATCCCGAACACGCTCTTACAAGAAGCCAGGATCTCGAGAGCGAATATCATGACTGCGGCCAGTTTTACATCTGTGACACTAAGGCTTTTTACGAGCAAAAAGCCCTTGTCATGAAAAAGACGATTCCTTTTATCATTCCCGAAACCGAAGTCCAGGACATAGACAATCCTACAGACTGGATTCTCGCCGAGGAAAAATACAAGATTTTATATCCGGAGGCTTAGATTTATGTTTCACATGTACGAAAAAATCAACCGAAACGATGTATATTTCATAGCCGAAATGAGTGCCAATCACGGCGGAAGCCTTGAGCACGCCCTCGATCTTGTCAGACAAACCGCAGCCGCCGGCGCCGACTGTCTCAAAATTCAGACCTATACCGCAGACAGCCTGACCATCGACTGCGACAACGAATATTTTAAAATAAAAGGCGGTCTCTGGGACGGTTACAAACTTTACGATTTGTACAAAAACGCCTGCACTCCCTACGAATGGCAAAACACCATCAAAGAAGAATGCGAAAAATGCGGAATCGATTTTTTGTCCACTCCTTTCGATAAGGATTCTGTGGATTTCCTCGAAAACATGGGCGCGGAAGCGTATAAAATCGCAAGCTTCGAGCTCGTGGACCTTCCCCTTGTCGAATATACGGCATCGAAGGGAAAACCCATGATTATCTCTACCGGAATGGCCAGTCCCGAAGAAATAGAAGATGCCGTCAACGCCTGCAAAAGAGCCGGAAACGAAAATATCGTGCTTCTTAAATGCTGCAGCGTTTATCCGGCAAAATGGGAAGACATGCATCTGGGAAACATCGTCGACATGAAAAAACGTTTCAACCTTCCCGTGGGTCTTTCGGACCACAGCAGGGGAAGCCTCGGTGCGGTTGTGGGCGCAACGCTCGGCGCATGCGTAATCGAAAAACACATTAAACTCGAAGGCGTCGAAAGCGCAGACAGCGAATTCAGCATGACCGTCGACGAATTCGCCGAAATGATCAGAGACGTCAAAAACGCAAAAATTATCGCAAGCGGCCCTGATTACGAATTAACCGAAGCCGAAAAATCCTCGACTGTTTTCAGAAGAAGCATTTTTGCGATAAAAGACATAGCAGAGGGCGAAACAATCACCAAAGAAGCATTGCGAATCATACGACCCGGATACGGTATTCTCCCCAAATATTTTGACAGTGTCGTCGGAAAGACGGCCGTAAGAAGCATTAAACGCGGCGAACCGATTACAGAGGAATTTCTCAAATGAAAATATTAGGATTATACAACAACGAATGCGCGCTCCCTCTTTTTGATTATCTTGAATCAAAGGGTCACGAAGTCGTAAGAGTAAGCGAAAAAATAATCGGCCTCTTTAATAAAAGGATTTCCCTATGAAATTAAGCATAATTGTTCCGGTTTACAATATGGCATCGGACGGAAAACTGCAATTTTGTCTCGATTCTCTTTTGAATCAGACCCTTAAAGACGATTACGAAATAATAACCGTTGACGATGCTTCGCGCGACAATTCTCTCGAAATTCTCCGTGATTACGAGCAAAAATACCCCGACAAAATCAAAGTAATAGCCTGCGAAAAAAACCACCACCAGGGCGGTGCGAGAAACAGGGGCGTGGAGGCCTCGAAGGGCGAATGGATCGGTTTTGTCGATTCGGATGACTGGGTTGTTCCCGATTATTACGAAAGACTTATAAAACTCGGCGAAGAAAAAGGCGCCGATGTCGTCGGCTGCAATTACTGCCTCGTATCTTCCCACACTTTCACGCCCGGAAAAGAAATTCACAGCCACAACAAAGAGACCGACACCGGGGAATTTACTCCCAAAACGCGCAAAAACTATCTTAAAAACATATCAAGTTCGGTTATAAAGATTTATCTTGCATCCTTAATCAAGGACAACAATCTTACTTTTCCCGAAGATATCTTTTACGAAGACAATGCCGCATGCCCCGTCTGGGCCATGTATTTCAGGCATTTCGAATATATTGACGAACCGCTGTATTTTTATTATCAGCACGACGCTTCCACGGTTCATACATTGACTGCCCAAAGATGTCTCGACCGCTTAAAAGCCGGCGAAATAATGCTTTCGGAAATGAAATCACGCGGCTTTTTCGATGAATACCGCGAAGAAATCGAAAATATTTTTACCACGATTTATTATACAAACACCGTTTTTTCATATATGAGAATGCCCCGGGGAAGAAAATATTCTTTTATCAGAAAAATCAAAAAAAGAATGCTTGAGGAATTTCCCGATTTCAGGAAAAACCCCTCCTACGGCCGTTTTATGGATGCGGAACAGATCGCTTACACCGATTTGTTCATGAAAAATTCCTTCGTCTTTTTTATCAAATACATTCTTTTGTGGAAATACCGCGATATGAAATCGAAATAAGCGCCTTATTTACTTGTCTCGCTTTTTTAAATCAAGTATAATTTTCTATGGCGTTTTTAAATATAACTGGTATGTATGAGTCTCAAAAAGCGTACCGGAAAGGACAGTTAAATGAAAAACAAAAAATATCCTTTGTATGATACACTTGAGGAGATAACGGACTTAAAAGACCTCGTCCTCACAAAGGCATCGGACCTTCCCAACAAAATCGCTTTCGTATATCCCTGCGAAACCGGTGAAATGAGAAAAACCTTCTCGGATTTAAAAGAAGATATCAATGCATTCGGAACATGGATGTACAAACATAAAATGATTGACAAACATGTGGCTGTAATCGGCAAGAACTCTTATGAATGGCTCGTAACGTTTTTGGCATGCGTAAACGGCGGAAATGTTGCGGTTGCAATCGACAAGAGTCTTCCCGCCGAAGAAATCAATTCGCTCATACGTCTCGGCGAATGCGATTATGCTTTCGTAACCGACCAGTACGTTGACAAAATCGAGCCCAAGGTTGTCAAAAAAGTCGTTGATCTCGGAACTTTCGACACCATTCTTTACGAAGGAAGAAAACTTCTTCGCGACAAGCACACGGATTTCCTTACATACAAAATAATACCCGACAAAACCGCCGCAATCCTCTTTACTTCGGGAACAAGCGGAAAGAGCAAGGGCGTGGAGCTTACAAACCACAACCTCGCTTTCGAAATCAACCGTACCTGCCAGCTCTTCAAACTCGACGGCAGCGTTCTTGCGGTGCTTCCTTTCCATCATGCTTTCGGCCTCGTTGTCGGAATCTTTATGGTAATGAATTACGGTCAGTCGATTTATATCAACAAATCGCCCAAATTCGTTAAGAAAAACATGGCGGATTTCAAACCCCAGACCATGTTCCTTGTACCCATGTTCGTGGAATTTTTCCACAAACAGATTTGGGCCGAAATCGATAAAAAAGGCAAATCAAACGCCATCAAAGGACTCATGGCATCAACCGATCTGCTCCTCAAAACGGGTGTGGACGTAAGAAAAAAATCCTATGCCGCAATCCACAAGGTATTCGGCGGAAACCTCGAATATATCATCTGCGGCGGCGCCGCTCTCGATCCCATGTATGTCAAAGAATTCCGTTCATGGGGTATTGAAATCCTTAACGGATACGGCACCACGGAATGTTCGCCCGTTACCGCCGTTAACAGACCCTTCCACCACAAGGACGGAAGCGTCGGACAGCTCGTTCCCGATACCGAAGTCAAGGTTTCGGCAGACGGCGAAATCCTCTTTAGGGGCGATCATGTCATGAAGGGATATTACAAGGACGAAGAAGCCACGAATGCGGCAATAGAGGACGGTTGGTATCATACCGGAGATCTGGGCTATGTTGACGACGACGGCTTCATAATGCTTACCGGACGAAAGAAGAATTTAATCATCCTTTCAAACGGCGAAAACCTTTCTCCCGAGGAACTCGAGGAAGATATCGCAAGAGATCCTCAGGTTCGCGAAGTGCTCGTTTACGACGAAGACGGCAAAATCACTGCCGAAATCTATCCCGAAGAGGAATATTTCGACAATTACGAATACTTCAACGCGCTTAAGGAAAAAATCAACAACAAGCGCCCGATGTTCAAGCGTATAGCAAACGTAAAACTTCGTAAGGAAGAATTTATAAAGAATGCCAGCATGAAGATTGTCAGATATTTGAATATTCCTTCAATGCAAAACAACGCACAGTCTTCGGATACGGCAAACAAATAAACGGATTGATTTATGTTCAATATTCTCATCGTTGAAGACAACAAAAATACGGCAAGGCTTATGGAGGTCGTTCTTACGCAGAACGGCTACTCAGCCTTGCATGCTTCAAACGGTGAAATCGCGCTTAAAATGCTCGACGAAAACCATGTGGATCTTATTCTCGTGGATTTGATGATGCCCGTCATGGACGGAATCACTTTTACAAGGGTTTTAAGAAATTCGGGCTCGCAGATTCCCATCATTATGGTTACCGCAAAAGACCGCCAGGAAGATATACGAAAAGGATTTCTTACCGGAACCGACGATTATATGGTAAAACCCATTGACGAAGTTGAGCTCATTCTTCGTATTCAGGCGCTTTTAAGAAGGGCGCATATCGCGGCCGAACACGAGCTTGTCATCGGAAACACAACGCTTTTTTACGACTCTTTCCTCGTTCGCGAAAACGATACCGAATACGAACTTCCCAGAAAAGAATTCCAGCTTCTTTTCAAACTTCTCTCGTATCCCAACAAAACGTTTACGAGAAAACAGCTGATGGACGAATTCTGGGATTCCGAAACGCAGTCCGAAGAACGTACGGTGGATGTGCATATCAATCATCTTCGCGACAGATTCAAATCAAACGAAGATTTTGAAATAGTAACTGTCAGGGGCCTCGGTTACAAAGCGATTAAAAAGGAATAAAATGCGAAAACTCTACAGAAGAATCAAAACCGCAATAATAAACCTGGTTACCAAGCTGATAGAAAGTATTATCTTTCGAATCAGCTTTTTTATGATATTTGCGCTTACCGTTTCGAACGTTCTCGCGGGCGGTATCATGATGATTCTGTATCTGACGCCCCTTAAGGACCGGCTCGGAATTACACCTTTAAAACTCACGATTATCGTTTTGATTTTCAGTTATGTATCTTCTTCGGCGCTTTCAATCGTCATCAACCGAAACGTTTTCACCCCCCTTCGTAAACTGACCAGACTTACAAAACAGGTCAGTGAAGGAAATTACGATGTAAACGTTGAAGGAATCACGAATATTTTCACCAAAAAAACCGACCTCGGTACGCTTGTTGACGCCTTTGAAGACATGACGCAGGAACTCTCTTCCACCGAGATTTTCAGAAACGATTTTATTCATAATTTTTCGCATGAATTCAAAACCCCGATCATTTCCATCCGCGGTTTTGCGAAACAGCTCTATAACGGAAATCTTACGAAGGAACAGCAAAACGAATTTGCGAAAATCATTTTGGATGAGAGCGAGCATCTTGCAAATATGTCGTCGAACGTTTTGCTTTTATCCAAGCTCGAATCGCAGGAAATCGTTTCCGACAAGGAAAAGTTCAGCCTTGACGAGCAGCTTCGAACCTGCATGCTTTTGATGGAAGAACAATGGAGCGAGAAGAATCTCACAATAGATATGGATCTGGATGAAATCGAATATTATCAGAACAAGGATCTTTTATACCATGTTTGGATGAATCTGTTTTCGAACGCAGTCAAGTTTTCAAAGGACGGCGGTACCGTTACGGTCAAATGCCACCGCGCCAATGATGCTGTATTTGTCGCTGTTTCGGACAACGGCATGGGCATGGTTTCGGATACAAGAAAACATATATTTGAAAAATTTTATCAGGGGGATTCTTCCCACGCTACGGCCGGAAACGGCCTCGGTCTTTCTTTGGTTAAAAGAATCGTGGAAATGACGGGCGGAAGAATTTCCGTCGAAAGCGAATTCGGAAAGGGAAGCACTTTTATCGTTTCGCTTCCCCTTTGATTATTTATTCTTCGTTTTGAATTTCTTTATCGGCTTCTTTTTTCTCGACAACGGCTTTTCCGTACCATTTCTTTTTATACCAGTAATACATTACAATCAGGCCTCTGACGCACTCGTCCGCGGCGGTGCCCATGTATATTCCGGCAATTCCGATGCCAAGGAGCACTCCGAAAGTATATCCCAGTGTAAGACCCAGTCCCCACATCGTGAAAAAACCGACAATAAGCGGGAACAGATACGCGCCCGCGGCCTTTAGGGAACATATAAAGGTCATGTTAAGGCACCTGCCGATTTCGACGAAAATATCCACAAACATAATCATACTGCCAAGGGCAATGATATTTTCGTTTTCCGTGAAAATTTTGAGCGTGTAAGGGCATATACGCCAGTTTATAAACGCCAGACCTATCGTAATCGGCATCGATACAAGAAGCGTCTTAAACACTCTTTTATACGCCAAATCTTCTTTTCCGGCACCGACGAGATGTCCCGTGATAATCTGCGTGGCCATCGCCGACGAATTTGAAAATACTATGGCAAAAGAAATCAGCAAATTGCAATATGCTCTTGCATTGACCGAATCGTTTCCCATAACGTTTACAAAAGATAAAAGGCACATCTGATATGCCGTATAGGAAAAGTTTTCCCCTGCCGAAGGAAGACCTATTTTTATCATCTTCATCAGCTGACTGAAGGGGAAAGGTCTGATGTATTTGATCGAAACCTTTCCGATTTTGCCGATGTAAAAGAACAGAAATGCAGCAATTACCGCTATCAGTCTGGCTGTAACCGTTGAAATTGCAACACCCGCAACACCCATATTCAGATGTTTCAGACCGCCGTAGAGGAAAAGATAGTTTCCGCCTATGTTAATCACGTTAATCGCGATTGAGATATACATTCCGATTTTTGGATATCCGTTACAGCGAAGAATCTGAATGAGAACGTTGTAGACGGCCATCAAAAAGCTTCCTCCGCCGACAATGTATATATATGTCATGGCATAGGAACGCATTTCGTCCGAAATTCTGAGAAATGCCATAAAAGCCGGGTTTAAAACCACGATAAGAGCACTTAAAAGAACGCCGAATACCGCATTGAAAATTACGGCAAGAGAATATATCATATTCATCTTGTCATACATTTTCGCTCCCAGATACTGTGCTACGACAACACTTGTTGCGGTGGCGATAATGTTAAAAAGAATGTTTATCAAAAACATTATCTGATTGGCGTTTCCGACCGCACCGACCATGTATTCGTTGTAATGACTTAACATTAACGTATCGATATTGTTAAGCATTATTCCGAGGAGCAGCTCGAAAAACATCGGTCCCGCTATGGCAAGAAGCGGAGTGTATTCATTAATTACGTAGTTCTTTTCTTTTCTCATAAAATTCTTTCCGGATTAAGATTTATTCGCTCTTCCCCAATAAAACCGACATAAACAGATCGTCCCTCTCGCTGTTTTTGCCGCTTACCAAAAGTACTGCATAAACCCCTTCCCCGCTTCGGCTGTAAATACCGAGTTCCTCGCAACGTTCTTCGGGAAGTCTGATCGCATTGATATATTTATCATCGCTCAGTTCATCGGGATTAAGACCGATTTGCTGAATTTCTTCGAGTTCTTTTTCCGAATACGAATAATAAACATCGCTTGTCGGAATATCGAATTTTGTTACATATCCGCTTAAATCCTTATAACAGTCAAGCAGCTCGTAATGGTCAATAAGCTTTGCATCGATCAAAAAATAATCGTAATATCCGGCCATGATCATCGGCGCCAGCATCTGATCCTGCGAAGCATCCGCGGTGATTTCATGCTCGTTTTCAACGAAATCAAGCGACAAATCGTCCGAAAGCATAACCTGCTTTTTTTGTTTCATTGTAACGGGAACCATCACTTTAAGCAAATCCTCAGTAAGGATTACCTTTCCTTCCGCAGTCACGTCGCAATATAAAAGTCCGCCGGAATATACGGTTTCCTTTTTTCCGAGGAATGCATCGTACAAAAACCATAATACAAATATCGCAACAATCGCAATAAGTATTGTTTTGCCGAGGTAATAATCCTTAAAGAAGGTAAGTTTTTCACTGAATGTAAGCGCTTTGACGGTTTCTTTTTCTGCGTTGATTTTTCCTTTTAGAGTATGCTCGTCCGGACGAAGAATAAGTATTTCTTCGTTTTCATCCGAAGATGAAACCGCGTTTTGCGTTTCTTTGACGGTATCTGCTTTTTCGGCTTCGCCTTCTTCGCTGTTCTCTTTATCGATCTCTTCTTCGTCTTCTTCTGCCTGTTTTTTCTCAAGACCGGCTTCGATTTTGTTAAAGCCTTTAATCATCGTAAGGTTTAGAAAATAAAATGCCGTTGTCGTACCGAAAAGCAGGATGACGGGCAGCCATTGTCCGTACCAGAGACACGCGATGAATGTAATCACTTCGATTGCGGCTATCAGAAAGAGCTTGATAAACTGCAAAAACGAGAAAAGAATCGCACCTTTGAACGCTTCCCTTAAAGTCAGCTCGTATCTTGCAAAGAAAGGGAATATCGTCATGGTAACGAATACCGCAAGAAGACTTAAAACAATAATCGCTATCCTGTAAAATAACGGAACGTCCAAAAATCCTTTGTTAAATATCCAAATCCAGTCGACAATGAGGATCGCTATTATAAAAAGCTGTATAATCCATGCAATCGTAGCCTGCTTGAAATTCGAAGCAAAGGCCTTGAAATACGGCTTAAATACCGTGCCTTCCTCTCCTCTTACAATCTTCATGGAGACGTAATATTTTGCGGTATATGCGGCACCGAAAGTTATGATAGGGATACTGCATATGAGGCAGAGGATATTTAAAATAATCATATCCGCCACTTTACCTATGAAATTCATTACGGGAGAGTCAAATTTGAAAATATTCATACTAACCTTCCAAAATCTGTTTGCGATTTTTTATTATATCAATTATTTCAAAAAAAACAAAGGTTTTATTGTTTGTACCGCTTTCTCTTTTTTGAGAAAAAAACCCGCTTCATATAATCGAAGCGGGCTTTTTAATATATTTGGTAGAAATTTGGTTAACCTTTTACGCCACCGATTGTCAGACCGGTTACGAAATATCTCTGCAAGAAAGGGTAAACACAGATAATCGGAACCATTGTTACAACCGATGCAGCCGAACGTACACTGATTGATGTTACGGTTGAAGTCTCAGCAGCCTGAGTCGCATGAGATCCGGCGTTACCTGTCTGGTGGGAAACGGAGCTCATGAGTTTCATCAATTCGTACTGAAGTGTTGTATATTCGGGTTTAAGTCTGTTGTAGAGCATTGCATCGAACCATGAGTTCCACTGCCATACTGCTACGAACAAAGCTATTGTTGCATAAACCGGCTTACAAAGAGGAGAAATAATCTTTATGAAAATCGTTACGTATCCTGCACCGTCAAGCTGTGCGGATTCTTCGAGTTCGTCGGGTAAGTCCTCCATGTAAGTTCTGAGAACCATTACGTTGAAAGCGGAAATCATACCGGGAACAACGTATACAAAGAATGTACCGGAAAGTCCGAGGTATTTGTAAAGTACAACGGTAGGAATCAAACCGCCGTTTACGTACATTGTGATAATCCAGAAGAGCGATAAGCTCGATCTGAAGAAAAATCTCTTACGGCTTATGATAAATGCAAGAAGCGCATTTGCGATAAGGGATGTGAATGTACCGATAAGTGTACGAAGTACCGTAATCTTGGCACCCGTAACGAATCCGTAAATACCCAAAACGGTTTTAAAACTCTCAAGGGAGAATTTTCTGGGCCATAAATAGATACCGCCCATCAATGCGTCCGTACCTTTGTTAAATGCATAAGCACATGTATTGATAACGGGATAAAGCGTGATAAGTGCAAACAATACAAGGAATATTGTGTTGCAGATAACGAATATCCATCCGTCGGGACCCATTTTTCTGTGTTTCTTACGAGCCTGCCTTCTTGCTAATTTGATATCCTCGGGAGTAAGTTCTCCTCCGTGGGAGTTTCTGTAGTTAAGAGCAAAATCGTCTTTTTTAATCTTCATTTTCTCTTACCTCCCTTAGAACAAACTTCCGTGACCGGTCTTCTTGACGATCTGGTTACATATTACAATCAGCAGAATCGAGACCGCACTCTTAAACATACCCGCGGCAGTTCCCAGCGAGAAGTCACTCTTACTGATACCCCATTCAAGAACGTAGATATCGATTGTCTGCGAAACCTTCTGAATAATACCGTTACCCAAGAGGTACTGGATTTCAAAACCTGCATTAAGCACGTTACCGATATTCATAACGAGAAGAATGATGATGGTAGGAGCAATTCCGGGTAAAGTGATAAATCTCATCTTTGCAATTCTGCCCGCACCGTCGATATCGGCTGCTTCATAAAGGCAGGGATCGATAGCGGTAATGGCTGCAAGATAGATAATTGCGTTCCAACCTGTTTCTTTCCATACGTTCGCGAATGCGACTATCGGCCAGAACCATAGCGGTTTCATGAAAAAGTTATAACTTTCTTCAGCATCTATAACATGAAATAATCTCAGCAAATCATTGATAATACCGGTACTGGACAATGTATCTCTGATAATTGCAGTAACAATAATCCATGAAAGGAAATGCGGTAAATATGAAATTGTCTGAACTAATTTTTTTCCGAGTTTATTTTTTACTTCGTTAAGAAGGATGGCAAATAAAATCGCCATAATAAATGTTGTTACAAGATTCAAAACACCCATACCGAGGGTATTTCTGAGTGTTCTTATGAACATTACGTTATCTATCCAAACTTTTAAAGCCTGGAAGATATTGCCTGTTTCGTGAATTGCATCTTTGAGGACATCGAATTCGAACATGAAATGGAACTTTTTGAGTCCTACAAATCTTGCACTGAATAACGAATCAAAGAAATTCTTTTTTAATTTGAAATTCTGGAATGCCATTATCCATCCGCCAAGGGGAAGATAATAGAACAAGATTCCGTATAAGAAGAAAATGAATGAGAAAATAAGCAAAACTGCCTGTCTCTTTATTTCTCCCTTAGATACTTTAACTCTTTGACGAGCTACTTTTTTGGCTTTCGCCTCAACTGTGTCCGAAGCCGGCTCTTCGATGAGTTCGCTGACGATAGGTTCGTCAATCATCTCGGCAGTCTCTTCTTTTACTTCTACTGCACTCTCGGATTCTGTCGGATTTTCTACTGTTACATTCTGATCCGCATCATTTGCCATTGTAAAGTGCCTCCCTTTCTTTTAAAATGGCAACCACAGCACAAACAACCGTGGTTGCCATTTCTAATAAATTTTCAGTTAAAAACCGCTATCTTACTTTGCAGCTTCGATACGCTTGTTAACTTCGTTCTGCATATCAGCCAAGAAATCTTCAGGCTTGCATGCTTCGTATGCCTTCATGTATTTTTCCCATTCAGCATCGAAATCTTTAGCTGTAACAACCTTAGGAAGCCATTCATGCTTGCAATCGCCCATCTTAATCCAAGCGATAGCTGCAGGCCAATCGTCACCGGCTTTGAAGTTTCCGTCGGGATCGTCTTCAGGATATGTTGTCTGGCTCATTGTGTTGGAGTAAGACCACATAGGGAACCAAGGTTCGTTTTCTTCCTGAACAGAACCGATGAAATCAGGATAACCGTTAGCGTTGTATGCTTCGAAGCAAGCTTTAAGAGGCTCTGAGAAGGATGCCGTAAATTCGGAACCCTGTTCTGCAGGCTGCATAGCGTTCTTGCCGTCACGGCTTGTTCCAAGCCACTGAGGCATGTAAGAATAAGGACACATATGAGATGCTCTGTATGCCTGGTTGTTCTGCTTGTCTCTCATTTCCTGTGTTCTGTAGTACATTCCGTCTTCATCAACGAGGTAGTCAACACCTTCAACACCCCAGAAACGAAGATCATGAATTTCCTGTTCCATAATGTCACTTAAGAACTTGAATGCTCTGTCGGGATCGGAGCAGTTGATTGTAACTGCGCATCCTGAAGAGTTGTTAAGTGTATCACCGTATGTATGCCATCTGTTCTCTGTTACGCCGGGCATTGTAAGTCCGAGAGGAACATATTCGCATCCGAGTTCATCAAGACCTGCATCTTTAAGAGCGGGCTGTACATCGTAGTTGAAGTCCCAGTTCTGGTCACAGATACCAAGTACCTGACCCTTGGAAAGCTTCTGGATGTATGTATCCCAGTCCTGTGTAGCGAATTCGCTGTCGATGATCTTCTTGTTGTACTCTTCGTTTAACTTCTGGAAGTAAGCCTTTGCGGTAGGAGTTGTGTTGTAGTCAACAACCTTACCTGTTCCTCTTTCAACGATTACAGAACCGTCGTTAGGATAACCATCGAGGAACTGAGGGGGATTCTCAAGACCGAAATATCTCCAGTCAGCAGACTGTACTGTATAAGGGATAATGGGAACCTCTTCACCTGAAGGGTTAGTAAATGTAGGATGCTTAGCATAGTAATCTTCGATAAGATCAAAGTACTCATCAAGAGTCTTGATATCGGGATAGCCAGCTTCTTCAAGTACTCTTACCTGAATCCAGAAAGCTTCGTCGTTATGACCTGTAGCCTTGGAAGCGCCGTAAGTATTGTTAAATACGTTAGCCCAGTAAATCTTACCGTCAGCCATACGGAACTGCTCCCATTCAGCGTCTGTATACATTTCCTTAAGGTTAGGATACTGCTCAAGGTAGGGATCCCAAGCTACAAGGAGACCTGCTGCATACATATCGTTGAACTTGTTACCAGCATCGATGAAATCAGGAAGATCGCCTGATGCCATAAGAGCACCGATAGCTTCACCTGCGTCCTGGTTTGTGAGCCAAGTTTCCTTAACTCTTACACCTGTCTTCTGTGCAATGATTTCCTGGATTTCGTTGTTGGGGTTAAGTTCTGTACCTTCCATTGTTGCGAACATTGTGAAATCGATAATGTCCTCGGGAGCTACAACCTGTTTTCCGGGATCTACGGGATCAACGGGATCAACGGGATCAACGGTGCCAGGGTTTCCTTTGTCACAGCCAACCAACGCTGCTGCACTGAGCATACCAGCCATGCCGAGTGCAATGAATTTCTTCATTTTCATTTTTTTACCTCCTATAAAACTATAACCGGTTTGGTTAATTGTACTTTTTATTATACTTTTGGGACACTTTTTTTTAACCCGATAAAATTCTAAAAAAAACCCGATAAAATACAGTTTGTCTTTTTCTGCATTTTATCGGGTTTTTCGGGCTTTTTTGAGAAAAAATGAAATTTGTCAGTTGGGATTGTTGTTCTTTCTGTACTTTGACGGGGTGCATCCTTTGATATCGATGAATTTCCTTATAAAGTAGTCGCAATCCATGTATCCGACTTCTTCCGCTATCTGATTTATCTTTTTGTCGGACACCAAAAGCTTCTTGGCAGCCTCGTTGATTCTTATGTTTGTAAGGTAATCCTTAAAGGAAACATTGTATTTTTTCCTGAACACCTGTCCTAAATAGGAGCTGTTCATGTAATATTTCTCTCCGAGGTTTCGAAGGCTGATGTTTTCCGCATAATGCTCGGCTATCTCTTTTTCGATGCTCGACAGAATTCCTCTCGATACGTTCTTTCTCAAACTCATCAGGTAATCCGCATACTGGAGCGCGAAGTTTTTAAGGTGTTCCCGGCTTCCTCTCGAGAGCGAATTTTCAAAGGAATTCTCCGAAATGTACTGAATCACTTCTTCCTGGTTGACATTGTCGTCCTGTTCCGTCGCCAGATGAATAAGCTGGAACAGAAGATAGTTGATGTTAAGATTGACAAGATTGGAGTTCTCGCCGATATTGTACATTTCCTCGTAAAGTTTTTCGACGCTTTTTTCTATGCGGTTCTTTTCGTTTTTCTCAATCGCATCGATACATTCGTCGAGACTCTTTTTGCAAAGATATGCGCTCTTTTGTTCTATCTGAACCTCGTCTTCGTATATATATACTCTCTTTTCGTTGTGAAAACCTTTGATGCTGTTTAACATTCTGCAGGAGCTGAACGATTTGGCTATCTGCGATATGTCATTCACTTTTTTGCCGCAGATCATTCTTACGGGCTTTAACATTACGCCCTCGATTTTTTTGGTCAGACCTTCAAGATAGTCGTCATCGGTCAGATCGTATCTCGTAGCCATGTTTTCGCAATAAATGAAACCGACGTCGTAACTTGATTCGTCGTATGACACGTCGAAAATAAAATGATTGATATTGTCTTTTTGAACTTCTCTGCAAGCCGAATGCAACTGGTGCTGCAAAAGGCGCATGTCGGAATCGTCCTCTTCTTCTCCTTCCGAAAGACCGGTGGCAATTTCTATGTCAACATATCTTATTTTTCCGGAAAGCTGCATGTGGTTTTTGACATATTCGAGATTGCTCCCGTCGTATTTTCCTTTAATGAGGGCTATGACGTTTCTCGCAAGATACGCATCTTCCATCTTTTTGCGGTCGCCCTCTTTTTCCTTGTTTTCTCTTTCGAGATCGGATACGTTTCTCAAAAGAGCAAGGATGTCGTTTTTCTGAACAGGCTTCAGAATATAATCGATACTGTTGTATTTGATGGCTCTCTGGGCATAGGAAAAATCGTCAAAACCCGTCAGAAAAGCAAATCTTGCTTTGGACAGGCCTTCTTTCTGAATGGTTTCGATCAGTTCGAGACCGGTCATTACGGGCATCTGAATGTCCGAAATAATCAGATCGACTTCCTCGTTTTTAAGATAATCGAGTGCTTCTTTGCCGTTTGAAAGCGCGGCAACGATTTCGTATCCTTCTTTTTCCCAGTCTATAAGGATTTTCAAACCCTGAAGTATAAAGGGCTCGTCATCAATAAGCATTACTTTTAACATTTATTCGCCATCCTCTGATTTTTTGAGTTTATCAAACGGTATCTTGATTATAAAACTTAAACCTATTCCGGGTTCGCTTTCTATTTCAAACTTAACCTTATGGTCGGTAACCATTTTAAGTCTCAGGCATGCATTCAGGATTCCGACGTGTTTCTTGTTCTTGATGGTTTCTATTGATGCCTCGCTTATGTCTTTTAACATATCGGAAACCTTTTCGTCGGTCATTCCCTCGCCCGTATCTTCGATTTCTATATAGAGCTCTTCCTTGCCTTTGTAGACCCTTACGAAAATCCATCCCTGCGTGGCTTTGGATTCAATTCCGTGAACGCAGGCGTTTTCGACGAATGTAACGATTGTGAGTTTGGGAACAAGGTAATTCTCGCATCCTTCTTCGATTTCGATGTTAAAAGAAAGCCTGTCGCCGAATCTGTAACTTTGAAGCGCAAGATATGCCTCGATGGATTCGATTTCCTTTTTGACCGTAACGAAGTCTTTTCCCCACTCGACGTTCTGTCTCTCCATAACGGCAAGTTTATCAACCATCGACGCGGTTTCCGTCTCGCCTTTTAAGAGGCTGTGCATTCTGATGCTTTCGAGGGCGTTGAACATGAAGTGCGGATTGATCTGACTCTGAAGCGCCAAAAGTTCGGCTTTCTGTCTCGCAATGTCGCTCTCCTGTTCTTTAATCTTATCCTTATAAACGGTGGTTACCAGTTCGTTGGTAATATCGACCATCTTGTTGTATTTTCGCATAAGAAATGCGATTTCGTCGTTTCCTTCGATTTCGTTTATGGGTTTAAAGGTGTTGGTGTATTCGTTACCGAAAGCGTTCTCGAGTCTGGATATTCTTTTGATGATGGAGTTCTCGATTGTTCTCAAAATAAGCGGGGGAATGATGATTGTGATAAGCAGGAGCAGAAGCAGTATTCCCACATTGTTTTTGAATACGGTTCGGATAATCGGAGTGTTGTTTACGACAATGATGTTTATCTGAGAACCCGTCGTGTAGAGGGTTCTGGTCACTTTGGAGTATTTACTTTCCGGAAGATTTAAATCTTTTACGTCGGTTACCGAATTGTCTTCGGTCGAGAAAATAACATAATCTCCGGAAGTGATATATACGGGATAACCCGAGTACAGTTTTCTCAAATCCCTCTCGAGAGTGGCCGTATCGTGGCTGATAACAAGTATTTTTTCTTTGTAATCCTTGTAATAATCAAGTACTTTTATATACAGAAACTTTCTCTGGCTCGCCTGGTTGATTTTGATCGATTCGTCAAAATAAATATCCAGATAGTCTTTTCCTTCGTGTTCGTTCAAATCCCTGTACCATTTGGAATTGCGTTCTCCGGACAAAGGCTTGATGAAATGACCGTTTAAAATCGTTTTGTTGTCGGAATAAATGACTATACTGTTTCGGGTCAGACCGGTTGTGGTTTCAAGCAGCGAATCGTTGATGAGAGAATAAAGAGCCGTAAAATAATCGTATGTTCCGGAATATCTCGTATCCAGAACTTCGTTGATTTTCTTGTTCATGTTAATGCTGTTTGCGAGCGTAATGTCGTTGTTTATAAGGTTGTCGAAATAATTCTCGTAAACCCTCGCAACATATTCCATGTCGTAATTGACGGAATTTCTTTCCTGATCGAAAACGGCCTTTAAAATCAGAGAGTCGGTAATAACAAGAGGAACGATAACGCATGAAAAATAAAGCACAAAAAATTTGTGTTTGAACCTCATGTTGTTAAGTATATTCTCGAACGGTTTTCTGATTTTTCGAAACAGCTTTTTCATATCCTATATATTTTATCAACCTCTTAACAATGATGTCAATTGAACGCTTGGTTTAACAATTAAAAAAGTGTCCGGCACCGGCAGTGTCGGACACTTGATTATGCTTTTAATTTCCTTCTTACTTGAAAGGGTTCTCTGTAGGATAAGGAAGTGAAGCGGGCTGATTGTAGTTGATATCCTCGATGGGTACTCCGATGTATTTGAATACTTCGTAGAGTGCCTTGCCGTGATGACCGAATGTAACGGCACCGTGGTGAGGATAGTTCTTCTCGATGAGCACGTGACGATAGAAACGTCCCATTTCCTTGATGGCGAATACACCGATCCCGCCGAACGACCTGGTTGCAACGGGAAGTACTTCACCTTCT
>JAEEGL011947666.1_pt1 | contig 37689 bp, 30 predicted proteins | sample 9134231 | NCBI WGS metagenome assembly JAEEGL01 (sample SAMN16246548, study PRJNA631951) | gut metagenome | biome: gut microbiome; feature: rumen; material: fiber-attached | host: Bos | place: Iran: Karaj | collected 2018-10 | reverse complement strand
GCCGGATGGCAGGTCTCAAACTCTTATGACGAGCATTTTTCTTTTCTTGATGCTGACATCAATAAAAAGAAAGTCCTTAGGTTCAGTACTTTAGACGGCAAGCAGGACGCAATCATGCTTCCGCTCACCGGAAACGAAAAACTCATCACCCTTATTTTTAAGGCGCAGGGTTCTTATGACCCTGACAGTCCAACAACTCCATACGGAATTCTCTACGCATTCGTTCAGAACGGCGCATGGCAGACTTTAATCCGTCACAACTCATCAAACCAGATTAAAGGCTCCAAGAGCATGTCCCGCCTCAGAAAACCGGAAGGTCCTGGCGACATCGTTACGGACTGGCACGACTACAGAATCATCTTTGATCTCTCTGGCGGCCCGCAAAACATGAAAGCCGAAATCTACATCGACGGAGTAAAGCGCCACTCAGACGTTTGTGCCGAAAGAACTGATTTCACCGCAAATCCTGAGCATCCAGAATTCGACACTTCAAAATTCAACTGGGACATGATGCTTGGAAAAGGCAACTATCTTGAGTTCGGAGACAACGACGGCTCAACAAACGCATTCGGCCGCTACGCATATTTCCTCACTGTAATCGACGAGGACGTAAGCGGAATGTCACTTGAGGAAATGGGGCAAAAACTCAAGGCTGACCTTGTTTCAAATCCAAAAATCACAAAAGACAGGCCTCCGGAAAGCAAACGCCCTGCAAAAAAACCAGCCGGCATCAACATTCAAGGCCCGGAAGTAAATTCAACTGATCCTGTTTTCTATGACACGTCAACCGTAACCGGAAAAGCCCTCAAGTTAAACAAGCTGCCTTTCACCCGCGCAGACTCAACAAAAGTAATAAACGCAAATCCTTCCGTACCGGAACTGAAATTTGCCGCAACAGTCGAGCCGTCAGGAAAAGATGGCGCATACAAGACAATCGCCGAGGCAATCGCTGCAGTTCCTGAGAATTCTGCCATCAAAATTCTTCCTGGATTCTACTACGAAAAACTCGTAATCACAAAACCTGGAATTTCACTCATCGGAACAAATCCAGCAACCACTGTAATCTACGGTTACGAAGCAGACACTGGCAACATCGACGGAAACCTTCTTGTTGAAGTGAATTATCTTCCTAAGGGAGCTGACGATGTGGGAGGAAAGGTTTCAATTCCTCAAGATCCACCGGCAAACTGCTATTTCAACGCGGTAAACCTCACATTCTATAACAAGGGAGCCGAATGGAACGCACTTTGGGGAAGCTCTGAAAAACGCTCAATCGCTCTTGCAATCAAGGGTGTTGACCGCTGCTATCTTGAAAACTGCATCTTTATAGGCCAGCAGGACACTCTTTACTGGCGTTCAGGACGAATCTACGCAAAGAACTGCTACATCGAAGGTTTTGGGGACTACATCTGCGGAGGCGCTACAACATTCTTCGACAACTGCATGATTTACAGCTTTAATTATCCAAGCGGCTGCATTATCGTGGCTGCGGCAAATCCAGACACAGGATACAAATCAACGGCAGAGTTTGCAAACGGCTTTGTATTCAACAAATGCTACGTAACTGGAGCAAAGGCTCTTGCCAGCGCAACAAAAAAAGTCACGATTGGACGCGGAACATGGACAGGAGGATCCGCAACCGTAAATGGCGAGACTGCAAAAACTGTTTACCAGTACTGCCAGATTGACAACATCGTGGACAAAACTGCCTGGGGTGACTGGGACAGCGTAAACACAGCGGCAAAATGCTTCTTCCGCGAATATAAAAACAGCGGTGAAGGTGCCGATTCAAAACGGCCTCAAATGACTGATGCAGAAGCTAAAAAATATGCTTCACCGGAATCTGTTCTGGGCTTTAAGCCTGAACTGCAGTAAAAAGTTTTTTGATTGCAAAATAAAAAAGCGGAAGGAGAAAAGGAATGTCTTTAAAAACATCCTGTTTCACTTCCGCTTTTTTTTGTTTTTCACTCAGTTTTTTAAGCAGCTGATTTTAGCTCTGCATTGAAGTGTTCCTTACGACAACATCGTGAGCTGAACCTTCGCTTATCGTTGTTGCAGAAACCAAAGTGATTTTTGCCTTTTCCTGCAACTCAGGAATTGAGAGAGCACCACAGTTACACATAGTGTGAACGACCTTTTTAAGAGTCATTCCAACACCGTCGTGCAAGTGACCTGCATATGGAACGTAAGAATCTACGCCTTCCTCAAAAGCCATTGATTTCTTTCCACCCAAATCGTATCTCTGCCAGTTGCGGGCGCGGTTTGAGCCTTCTCCCCAGTACTCTTTTACGTAGTTTCCGTTTACGACAAGTTTGTTTGAAGGAGATTCTTCAAATCGGGCAAAATAACGGCCAAGCATTACGAAATCTGCACCCATTGCAAGGGCAAGAGTTACATGGTAATCGTGAACGATACCGCCGTCAGAACAGATAGGAACATAAATTCCAGTTTCCTTATAGTAATCATCACGAGCCTTTGCAACTTCGATTGTTGCCGTTGCCTGTCCGCGGCCGATACCTTTCTGCTCACGTGTAATACAAATTGAACCGCCGCCGATACCAATCTTTACGAAATCTGCACCTGCATCAGCAAGGAATTTAAATCCCTCTGCATCAACAACGTTTCCGGCTCCAACTTTTGCCTGCGGCCATTTTTCGTGAATGTCCTTGAGGGCTTTTGCCTGCCAGTAAGAATATCCTTCGCTTGAGTCAAGAACGAAAACATCAGCGCCAGCTTCGAGAAGAGCCGGAACTCGCTCCATGTAGTCACGGGTGTTGATTCCGGCACCTACGACATATCGGTGAGCTGAATCAAGCAATTCAAGAGGATGCTCTGCGTGAGTTGAGTAATCCTTGCGGAAAACAAGGCTTACGAGATTGCCGTTCTTATCTACAATTGGGAGCTGATTTACTTTTTTCTCCCAGATGATGTCATTTGCCTCACTCAAAGTAATTCCGTCTTTTCCGGTAACAAGATCAGAAAGGCCTGTCATATAATCCTTTACTTTTGAGCCGGCCGGACAGTGACTGATTCTAAAGTCCTTTGAAGTGATGATTCCAAGAAGCTTACCGTTTGCGCTTCCGTCTTCGGTTACGGCTACGGTTGAATGACCTGTTTTTTCACTCAAAGCGATAACTTCTTCGAGAGTCTGGTCAGGACGGATATTTGAGTCCGATGTTACAAATCCTGCCTTGTATGCTTTTACTCTGGCAACCATTGCAGCCTGATTTTCGATAGTCTGACTTCCAAAGATGAAGCTGATTCCACCCTCTTTTGCAAGCGCGATAGCCATCTTGTCGTCAGAAACTGCCTGCATTACGGCAGAAACCATTGGAATATTCATGTTGATAGGAGATTCTTCACCAGCCTTTTTGTTAAAGCGAACTAGCGGCGTGCGCAGGCTTACATTGTCTGGAATGCAGTTTTCACTTGAATATCCAGGAACCAAAAGATATTCACCGAATGTGTGCGAAGGCTCTGAAAAATAGAATGCCATGATTTTCTCCTATAAAAGTCGAAGCATCACTAAAAAATCCTTTGAATTTTTAGAAATGCCAAAATTAAAATTAGAGTAGTTTATCAAAAATCATGACTGAAATCAACGACTATAACGGAAGACTGTATTCTCTCTTCCAAAATCCTTCATTATAAATTAGAATGTCTCTATATTTTTTGGGTTATAAAAAGAGGTTCAAGAAATCACCTGCTTTTTATGGAGGATATATTTATGGACGGAAAGGAAGAGATTCTTGATTTACTGCGTGAAAATGCACGCCTGGCCGTGGAAGACATTTCGGCGATGACAAAAAAATCCGCCGACGAAGTAAAAGCCATCATCAAGTCGCTCGAAGACGAAGGAATCATTTTAAAATACGCCGCCATTGTTAATCCTGAAAAAGACATAAACACAAAGGACAAGGTTCGTGCAGAAATCGAAATTCAGTGTCAGCCTGAGCGTGAGCACGGTTTTGACGCCCTTGCCGAGCGAATCTACCGCTTCCCGCAGGTAAAGTCGCTCTATCTTATGAGCGGCGGCTATGACCTTAAAGTCGTAATCGAAGGTGACGATTTGCGCGAAGTTGCCCTTTTTGTAGCACAAAAGCTTTCAACTTTGGAAGGCGTTCGCTCAACAAAAACTCACTTCCTGCTTAAAACCTACAAGGAAAATGACGTTCTCTATGTTGAGGACGAAAGTGACCGCCGCGAAGGAGTTATGGCATAGAAAAAACATCCATGTTTTTTCTATGCCTGCGAGTTTTCACAAGTGAAAACTCGCGTTTCATCTTGCTGAATATTAACGCGGCGTCCCTGCCGTTTATGGAGAAAAAAATGAAAAAAATAACATTATTGACTGTATTAATCTTGGCATCGCTTTCTTTAACAAGTTGTCTTTCAACAAAAGTAACTTTTAATTCAAATGTAGAAGGTGCAGATGTCTATGTTGACGGAGAGCATATCGGAAAGACTCCAGTCACTGAAAAAATAGGCAATGGAATTTGGAATTGGCCTGACATTACGGTAAAAAAAGCCGGATATAAAAGCATTAAGGACGTTCAACTCAAAAAAGAAGTAAAAGTTCCAACTTTGGTATTAGGCATTCTTTTTGAATATCCGCTTCTTTGGGTCTATGGTCCATGCCCTCAGCAGTATTTCGTTCTTGAAGAAGAAACAAAACAAACCGTTTCTGAATAACCGTGCACTCCATGAGGAATTTTATATGAATACACGAGAAGACAGACTTTCAAAGTCAATGCAGAATATTCCGCCGTCGGGCATCCGTAAGTTTTTTGAGATGCTCATTGGTCACGATGATGTTATTTCACTTTCGGTTGGTGAGCCTGATTTCCCGACTCCCTGGGTAATCCGCGAGGAAGCATATTACCATCTTGAAAAAGGTCACACTTCCTACACTTCAAACTGGGGCTTAATCGAACTCCGTGAGGAAATCGCTAAGTACATGGAGCGGTACCAACTTTACTACAACCCAAAGAACGAGATTTTGATTACGGTTGGAGCTTCGGAAGGCGTTGACGCCGTTTTGCGCGCCATTTTAAACCCTGGAGACGAAATCATCGTCGTTCAGCCTTGCTACGTAAACTACACTCCGCTTGCAGAATTGACAGGAGCAAAAGTCGTTCCAATCGACACAAGCGTAAACGGCTTTTATCCGACTGCCGAGCAGATTGAAAAGGCCATCACTCCAAAAACAAAGTGCGTCATGATGTGCTCGCCAAACAATCCGACCGGAACCATGATTCCAAAGGACGAGCTTGAAAAAATCGCAAAAGTCGTCGTAAAGAATCAAATCTGGTGTATTTCAGACGAAATTTACTGCGAACTTGCCTACGACGGAGCAGAACATGTTTCTGTAGGTTCTTTCCCGGGCATGAAGGACTATGCAATCATCCTCAACGGATTTTCAAAGTCTTTTGCAATGACAGGCTGGCGAATCGGCTATATTGCGGCTCCTGCAGAAGTCCTGGCTCAGATTGTAAAATTGCACGGCTACAACACAATCTGTGCTCCGATTTTCTCTCAGTATGCAGCTGTTGAAGGCTTACGCCACGGCTGGAAAGACGTCGAAAAAATGCGCGTAAGCTATCAGCAGAGGCGAAATCTCATGTACAAGGCTTTCTGTGACATGGGGCTTGAAGTTCCTGAGCCTACGGGAGCTTTCTACATGTTCCCGAGCATCAAAAAACTCGGCATTTCAAGCGAGGAATTTGCAACCCAGCTTTTCCAGAAACACAATGTCGCAGTTGTTCCGGGAAGCGTTTTCGGACTTGGCGGTGAAGGTCACATCCGCTGCTGTTACGCTACGGCAATCGACAAGATGAAGACTGCCCTTGACCGAATCGCAGACTTTGTTGACGAATTGAGGAAATAAATCTACCAGCAAAAAAATGCCTCCGCATGGAGGCAAAATAAAATCAAAAAGATATTTTCTGTAAAAAAAGAAAGGGACTGTCCAACGGGCAGTCCCTATTCGTTTGTTAAGCCAAATGGTTCTTAAGAGTTGCTCTTACGGCACCTACGCCCAAAAGCTCTTCCTTAAAGAGTGATTCGATTTTCTCACCCAATCCGGCTTTGTACAAATCGATGCCGAAAATACGATCGTTTGAAAGGATGTCCTTAAGCTGTCCGGAGTAGCTTTTTGGATCATTCCAAACGACGCTCTTCAGCTTGCCTGTCAATTCTTCAAGCATTGGATCTGGAGAAAGCTCAAATGCCTTTCCATTATCATCAATAGCGAGAAGATAACGGCACCAGCCTGCAATCGCAAGAGGAATAGCGTTCAAAACAGATGCAGTGCCATCCTTTGCGACGTAGCTTTTTATTGTCTCACCAAAGCGGATTCCGACTTTCTGAGAAGTATCACATGCAATTCTCTGAGGTGTATCCGGTACAAACGGATTTGGCAATCGCATGTTGATGACTTCATTTACGAAATCTTTTGGAGAGAGAATTTTCGGATCAGTAACTACAGGCATTCCTTCAACAGGTCCTATTCTGCGTACTAATTCCGAAAGTTCCTTGTCTTTCATCTCGTCTGCAATCAGCGTGTAATCCAAGAGGCATCCATATACAGCAAGCGCTGTGTGGAGAGGGTTAAGACAAGTTGTTACTTTCATTCGCTCAACGTTGTTAACCGTGTCGCGATCGGTCATATATACGCCAGCTTTTTCTAGAGGAGGTCTGCCGTTCGGGAATCGATCTTCAACAACGAGGTACTGAGGACCCTCTGCGTTTACGAACGGAGCGATGAAAGTCTTTTTTTCTGTTACGAAAGGCTGCATTTTTTCAATTCCAGAAGCCTCAAGCTGTTTTCCAATCTCTACGCTTGGACGTGGTGTGATTTTATCAATCATTGACCATGGGAATGAAACTTTGCTTTCGTCCTGAATGTAATCAATAAACTCTTTTGAGACGAAACCTTTTGCAAGCCATTCTGTTGCCATTGTAACAACAGAATTCTTGAGTTTCTCACCATTGTGAGAGCAGTTATCCATACTTACTACAGCAATTGGAAGAGCACCATTGTTAAAGCGGTGGAACAAAAGTGAAGTAACCTGTCCCATTGCGCTTGTAGCACCTTCAGGACCTTTCTCGATGTCTCCAACGATATATGGGAAATATTCGTTAGAAGCATTTTTGAGAGCGTATCCCTTTTCTGTAATAGTGAAGCTTATCATCTGCAATGAAGAAGAAGCAAAAATCTGCTTCATTCTGTTCCAAGATTCAGGAATTGTAGGTGTTGAACTGATTGCTTCTGCAAGTGAAGCGATTACCTGTTTTGAAACAGATCCATCCGGCTTGAGAGTAACTCCCAAAACAAGATTGTCATACGGTCTGTAAATTTCATTGATCATATCAAAGCTGAAAGTTTCCGCACAAACAATACCGGTTTTGCTAAGTCCCTGAGAAAGAAGGCTGTCAGCGATGCCACCGATAAACATACGGAAGATATTTCCAGCACCAAAATGTACCCATGCAGGATTTTTTACAGTTTCTGCACGTACAGATGCGATATCGTACTTAGGCAAAGTAACACCAGCTTTTTCCCAACCTGATGTATCTTTCAAACCATCCAATGTCAGTTTCATAATTTTTCCTCATTCTATTTGTGATTTCACCCGCTGCCTTTTACGACAGTGAGTGAATCAAAATGCATTTATTTTCTTGTCTGGCTTTTTTCGATAGCTTCCCACAATCCGCAGATGTATGAAGCACCCAATGCTCGGTCATAAAGTCCGTAACCTGGCATTGCTTTTTCACCCCAAATCATTCTTCCGTGATCTGGACGAATTGGTCCTTCAAATCCGATGTCGTAGAGAGCCTTTACGATTTCGTACATGTCGAATGAACCATCGCTTGAAAGGTGTGCAGCTTCCTCGAAGTCGTTTTTTCCGTCGTTGAACTGCAAGTTGCGTACATGAGCGAAGTGGATTCGACCTTTAAGTGCACGAATCATTGCAGGAAGGTCATTGTCAGGATTTGTTCCGTAGCTTCCTGCACAGAAAGTAACGCCGTTATGAACGTTATCAGTCATCTTCAGCATGCGCTGAATGTTTGGAAGGCTGTTGATGATTCTTGGAAGTCCGAAAACGCTCCAAGATGGATCATCCGGATGAATTGCCATATTGATGTCGTATTTGTCACAGACAGGCATGATTGCATCAAGGAAGTACTTGAGGCGGTCAAAGAGAACATCCTCTGTTGTGCCTTCATACATTTTGAACAAGTCCTTGATTTTTGCCATGCGCTCTGGCTCCCAACCTGGCATTACTGTACCGTTCATATCACCAGAGATGCTGTCGAACATTTTTGCAGGATCGATTGCATCTACAGCTTTCTGATTGTAAGCCATTACTGTTGAGCCGTCCGGACGAAGACGAGCAAGCTCTGTTCGAGTCCAGTCAAAAACAGGCATGAAGTTATAGCAAACCATGTGAATGTCGTTTTTTCCGAGATTCTCAAGAGTTTTGATATAAGCATCAATGTGCTTGTCGCGGTCTGCACCGGCAGTTTTGATTGCATCACTTACGTTTACGCTTTCAATTCCGTCAAGAGTAAGACCAGCTTTTTCAACTTCGTCCTTAAGGGCTTTTATTTCCTGTTCAGTCCACAATTCACCAGGCATCTTATTGTAAAGAGTCGAGATAACTCCTTTTACATAAGCAGTCTGACGAATCTGCTGCAAAGTTACGGTATCATATTTTGAACCGAACCATCTCATTGTCATTTTCATAAAACAACTCCTGATTGTGTAAGTTCATTAAAAACTTACCTAAAACAAAAAACGCAGGAGATTTCCAGGCGTTTTTTGTCATTAATTTCTAGTTAAGTAATTCTTAGCCCGCAGCGCCGAAAATCATGTTCGGGATGAAAAGTACTAAGTGAGGGCAGAATACAAGAAGTGAAAGCTCAAGAAGGATAGCACAGAGGAACGGCAGACTTTCCTTTGTATATTCTTCCGGCGGACAATCTATAATTCCACAGACCGTGTACAGGGCCGAACCGATTGGCGGAGTCATAACACCGAGTGTTACGATTGTAGCCATAAGAACACCGAAGTGAACTGGATCCATACCAACTTTTGTAATCATTGGAAGGAAGATTGGTGTAAGAAGAAGGAAGCTTACGTTTGAGTCAACGAACATTCCGATGATAAAGAGGAAGCCGAGCATGAGCAAAGTCAAAAGCTGTGGCTGTTCAGTAATACCGAAAATAAGTGAGCTCAAGGCAGCTGGAAGTTTTACCCATGTAATCGCATAGCTGAATGGACCAGACATAGCGATGATGAGCATGATTGCACCATTATCTTTAACTGTTGTAAGGAGAGCTTCCTTAAAGTTTTTCCAGTTAAGGCGTTTGTAAACGAATTTACCTACAACAAGCGCATAAATTACAGCAAAAGCTCCTGATTCAGATGGTGTAAATACACCAAAACGAATTCCGACAATCAAAATGATTGGGAAGAGCAAAGCCCAGATTGACTGCTTGAGATTCTCAAAAATCTCACGGATCGTAAGTTTTGGAGCATCAGCTGCAGGAGGGTCGAATTTTCTGATTCGGCTCGTGATTGTTGTTGTGGCCATAAGGAAAGCCATCATTAAAGCGCCAGGAACAATACCTGCTGCGAACAAACGTCCGATTGAAACCTCACCAACGAAGCCGAAGATAATCAATCCAAGGCTTGGAGGAATTGTTGCGGTGATGAGAGCAGTCAGACAGTTTACCGAGCAGATATAGCCCTTTGTATAACCGCGCTTAATCATCTCTGGGGCGAGGATTCTGGTTTCCATAGCGGCATCAGCAGTAGCAGAACCAGAAACACCACCCATCAAAGTTGACATAACTACAGAAATCTGAGCAGTACCACCATACATTCTTCGTGTAAGAAGACGTGCAAGGCTCAAGAGCTGGTCAGTGATTCCTGAAACGTTCATCAGGTTTCCGGCAAAAATAAAGAACGGAACCGCCAGAAATGCGAACGATTGGCTCTGAAGGACAACCATCTGAACGGCTGCCTCGAAAGGAAGGATTGGCTGACTGAAGAAGAAAGCAAATCCTGCAATACCGATGACAAATGCGATAGGCATTCCCATCAGCAAAAATACAACAAAACATATAAGAAGAAGTGACATAGCGTTCTCCAGGTAATGAGCTTACTTAAGCTTCGATAGCTTTCTTTTCAGCTTCGTTATTTTCAGCGAAGTGCACGATGCACGATTTAATTTTTCCGATTGTTGAAACTGACATAGAGAATGTAGCAACAACAAGGCTCAAGTTTACGAGTGAGTAAGGAATTGGCAGAGACTGGAAAGTTCTGAGTCGCTCTGTCCAAGAAAGTCTTACGCCATAAATACAGATTATGACTGTTACAGCCAAAATAATTGCATAAACGGCAATCATAATCACTTTCTGAAGTTTCTTAGGGAAATATCGAGTCACCAAATCGATACCAATCAACTGACCATTTCGCCAGGCGATATCAGCTCCAAGAAATGAACTCCAGGCGAGTAAAAGCATTGCGAGGTCAATATTCCAAGCCATTGACATTCGCATGAATCGCAAAATTGCCGAACCAAAAACAAGAATAACAAGGAGTATAAATCCTATGCCGCATACGGCAGCTTCTGCTTTGCAAAAGTAATCGTATATTTTTTTCATAACGCATCCTGAAAAATTAAGGGTCTCTTATACTTTTTGAATTGTACTTGAGACCCTTTTGGTCTCCTCTAAAAACAAACGCTTCTAAAGGAATTATTATTAGAAGTAAAAAACTTATTTAACTTCTTTGAGTTCTTTGAAGAGTCTGTCTTTAAGACCTGCAGAGAATCCCAAATCGTTGTTTGTATAAAGTGGTTCAATAGCTTTCTGGAATTCTTTCAAATCAACATGTGTGATTTTTACACCATTCTTTTCCATGTTTGCATAGAAACCAGCTTCTTCTTTTTCGATGATTGCACCGTATTCAACAGCAGCTTCACGCATTGTCTTTGTGAAGAGTGCACGGTCAGCAACTGACATGCTGTTGTAGAAAGATGCAGAACAAACGAATGCTGACTGAAGCATGTAGTGCTTTGTCAAAGCGAGGTTCTTTGTAACTTCGTACAAGCGTGAACCGTCAGCTGTAGCAACCTGAACTTCACAACCATCAAGAGTTTTCTGCTGGATTCCTGGGAATACTTCACCCCAAGAAATACCGATGTTAGCAAATCCGAAGTATTTTGCGAGAGCGTTTCCGATAGCGTTACCGAAACCACGGATACGCAAACCAGAAAGGTCAGCTACGTGCTCTACATGTTTTGTTGTATAGAATGAGCGGTATCCATTGTACATGTTTGTGATGTAAATGATTCCCTGTTTCTCCAACTGTGCCTGCCACTCTTTGAAAAGCTGTGTGTCTGGCAATTTTTTCAAATCGTTTGGATTTGTCATGATGTATGGAGCCATCAAGATGTTCATATCAGGGATTTTGAACTGAGAAGCAAGGCGGCCTGGATCAGATGGAACAACAAGGCTTACACCAAGTTTAGCCTGTGTTACGAGAGCATCTGTATCTCCAGAAAGAGCACCTGCAACCTGAACAGTTGCATCAAAACGTCCTGTTGCATTAAGTCTATCAGCAACAGCCTGCATCATGCGGCTCTGACCAGTAGTAGCCGCTTCAGTTCCAGCGAATGTTACTGGGATTTTTGCTTCTGCTTTTTTGCCTGAGCAAGAAGAAAGCAACAATCCACCCATCAATGCAACACCCATTGAAAGTAAAATCGATTTTTTCATAACAGTCCTCCTTTTTGACTGACATACTGACATGTTAGTTTGTAAAACCATAGCTGTCAAGAAAAAAATAGAATTTTTTTAAGAATTTTTATGAATTTTAGAGATTTTTTTTGCATTTTTATGCATTTTTTCAACATTGACAGAATATATTCTCAAATGCTAACATGTCAGCTAGAAGGAGTTTGGAAAAGATGGCTAAAACTGATTCAAGCGTACAATCAGCAGTATACACAGCTCTGCGAAACAACATAATGTCTCTTCAACTAAAGCCTGGCACGACCATGAGTACGCAGAAAGTTGCGGAAAAGCTCAACGTCAGCCGAACTCCTGTCCGGGAAGCCTTCATCAGATTGCAGAGGGACGGACTCCTTGATATTTTCCCTCAAAAAGAAACTTCTGTTTCCCGCATAGATTTTTCAAAGGTTGAGCAGGAACGTTTCATCCGCGAAAGCCTTGAAAGCGCAAACACGGAACTCTTCGTAAAAAAAGTCTCAAAGCAAGATATAAATGAACTTGAACTGAATCTTGAGCAGCAGCGGGCAACAGTCCACGGCTGCGATTACAATACGCTTCTGCAGCTGGACAACGCATTCCACGAGTACATGTTTAAGGTAACGGGTCAGCTTGCCGCATGGGAAACGATACAGGCAACAAGCAACCATTACGCAAGGATTCGTCTCATAACGGTCTGGAACAAAGACATCATGATGGAAACAATCCTCCAGCACCAGAAAATTCTTTCTGCAATTCAGGATCAGAGCGTGGACTATGCAAAAATCTACATGAAAGCCCATCTTCACCGCCTGGAAAACCAAGTCCAGCAGCTTCTTGAAGATTATCCTGATTATTTCGTGCAGGAATCAATTCCACCAGAAGAAAAATTTGAATTTCTATTAAGGCAATAGACTGCCTCCAAAAAAACTCTCTCCTCCATTTAAAAAAACTATTTAAAAAAAACAAAAAAAGCTGCTGATTCCATTGAGAAACCAGCAGCTTTTTTTTGCCTGCTTAAGATTTAGTCTTTGTTCTGAAAGTAACCGAGAAGAGCAATTACCCAGCCTGCAGCAATGATGATGAGGCCGATTCCAGGTTTAGAGCCTGTAACTTTGAGGGCACCCTTCATGAGGCCTTTTGCGAAGCCGCTTGCATTCATGTAGTTAAACCAGACGTAAACCCCGCCGGCAATAGAAACCAAGAGAGAAAGGATTCTTACAGGAAGACCTCTTACAGAAATGAAAGAGAAAACGATTCCGGCAATAGCACCTGCAAAAGCAAGGATGGCACCAACTCTGATTGTACCGCTTCCGTCCTGAATTGCATTGAAAGCTGTCGAGCCATCTCCGAAAAGCTTACTTGCAGTAAGCGGAAGGAAACATCCGACCAAAACAAGCACCATACCGATTAAGTACAAGCTGATAACTGAACTTTTTTTAGACATTTTAGAAACTCCTCTACAATTTGTTATTTTTTAATTATAACCTATTTTTCAAACTATTGCATAAAGAAATGTTTTTTTTTATGATAAAACATACTATTTTGCTAGGTAATCACTTAGAAAACTGACGACCCCTGCATATAAAAAAAAGGAGAATACATTATGAAAAAAATTGTTTCAATTTCTTTGCTGGCAGCACTTGCCTTGTCTTTTTTCTCATGCAATAAAAAGGACAGCTCAAAAACAATCAACATTGGAGCTACCCCTGAGCCTCATGCAGAAATCCTTAACCTCATAAAAGATGATCTTGCAAAAGCCGGCTACACACTCAACATCATTGAATTTACTGATTATGTAACGCCTAACGAAGCTCTTGAATCAGGTCAGATTGACGCAAACTACTTTCAGCACCTTCCATACATGGATTCATTCAACAGCGAAAAAGGCTATCACCTTGTAAATGCCGGTGGAGTTCACATTGAGCCAATCGCTCTTTATTCAAAAAAAGTAAAAGCTCTTTTCGATTTGCCAAATGGTGCAACAATTGCAATTCCTAACGATCCGACAAACGAAGGACGCGCTTTGCTCTTGCTTCAGTCAGCATCCCTCATCACTCTTAAACCGGAATCAGGCGTTACTGCAACACCACTCGACATCACGGAAAACAAACTCAACCTCAAATTCCGCGAGATTGAGGCAGCTTCTCTTCCACGAGTTTTGAGCGACGTAGATGCAGCAATCATCAATGGAAACTACGCAATTCCAGCCGGCTTGAGCGCAACAAAGGATGGTCTGTTTGTTGAAGGCGGAGATTCACCTTATGTAAATGTTGTGGCTGTAAAAGACGGAAACGCTGACAAAGACTCAATAAAAGCACTTGTTTCTGCCCTTAAGAGCCAGAAAGTAAAAGACTGGATCAACACAAAATATCCAAATGGTGAAGTTATCGCAGCATTCTAAGTTTCTGCTTCGTGCAGTTGCAAAGCCGCATTCATCAATTGAATTAATCTGCATTCATTTATAAAAAAAACGTAATATAACAAACATTTTATGAGCACCTCCTAGCAGCGGGGTGCTTTTTTTTGACTTTTTTGAGATTTTTTTCGATAATAGAAGAAAGTCGGAGAATTAAAAAGTGGTAGGTAAAAAATGTTTAAGAAAAAAGAAAAAATTCCTAAGACTTCAAAAAAACAAAAAATCAAAATTCCAAAAATAAAGCGCGCAAAACGCAAGCTTACACAGACCCTCGCTTTCAAGCTGGAAATTTCAATTTTTATCCTCCTGTTTTTCTTTTTTTCTGCCTTAGTTTTTGTTCTCGGAGTTTCCATCACGAAGGACAGCGTAAAATCTTACTCAGAATTGAGCAGCATCATCGCCGAACGCAGTTCCTCTACCCTTACATACTGGCTTGACGGTTATTTTAAGGATTTACGCGTTTTTACAAAATCCGAGGTTTTTCTTAACGGTGACATCGAAGCCGACGCGGAATTCCTTCTGGAAAATTCATCCCTCATCGGTGAGGATTTTGAATACATGGGTGTAGCCGGCATGAACGGAATCCTATACACATCAGAAGGGCACGAAATGAGCTGCAAAGGCTCCCAGTACTTCAAGGAAATCATCGAAAAAGGACACCCGACCTGCATTACTGACCCGGAAGTTACTTTTACCAGCGACAGTACGGTTTTTTATGTCGCAGTTCCAATAATCAACCGAATGGGAATCCTTTACGGACTTTTTATGGGCGCACTGGACATACAGCGCGTTCAATACGAAGTCGAGCAGATTATAGTCGGTGATGAAGGATTTGCCTTTATTCTTGATGGAAACGGAACTACAATCGCCCATCCTGACTCAGAAAAAATCATGAAGAATTTCGTAAATTTTGAGGATTCTGAGTCCGGCATGGAAGGTTACAAAGATATTTCCAAGGCAATGCTCATGGGGCAGACCGGAAACGGAAAAATAATCGACCACAACACAAACGATTCACAATACATATACTACACGAGCATTTACGGAACTCCGTGGTCTCTTGGACTTGCAATCACTGCGACAAAAGTTCTCGAATCGGCCCGCGGCAACAGAATCAACATCGCTTTATGCAGCCTTGTAATTGCACTCCTGCTGATTATTTTCATCGCAATCTACATGCCGATTCTTTTAAAACCGCTTCTCCTTCTGAACGACTCAATCAACGACATAGCAAGCGGAGACGCAGACTTAACAAAGCGTCTAGAAATTAAATCAAGGGATGAAATCGGCGGAGTAGTTCAGGGATTCAACCTGTTCATCGAAAACCTGCGGACAATCATCGCCCAGATAAAAGATTCAAAGGCAACCTTGCAGTCTGTTGATACGGAAATGCAGGAAACGACACGAAAAACGGGAAACTCAATTACAGAAATCGCATCAAACATCAGCAACGTAATTTTACAGGTAGACTCACAAAGCACGAGTGTTGATGAAACTGTCGGAGCCGTAACTCAAATCGCAAAAAGCATCGAAAACCTGAATCTCCTCATCGAAAATCAGGCAAGCGGTGTAAATCAGGCAAGTGCCGCTGTTGAGGAAATGCTTGGAAACATAACTTCTGTTTCAAAAAGCACCCGGCAGATGGCAAAAGCTTTCCATCAGCTCGAATCATTTACAAAAACCGGCATCGAAAAGCAGGACAGCGTAAATGAACAGCTTGGAGAGATTCAAGAGCAGAGCCTTACTCTTTTTCAGGCAAACAAAACCATCAGCAAAATTGCAAGCGAAACAAACCTGCTGGCAATGAACGCCGCGATTGAAGCTGCCCACGCAGGAGCTGCAGGACAGGGATTCAGCGTCGTTGCAGATGAAATCCGAAATCTTTCTGAAACATCAGCCGCTCAATCAAAGACGATTGGAGCCGAACTCAAGAAAATCCAGGAATCAATCGAAACGGTCGTCGCCTCTTCAAGCGATGCAAAAAAAGCTTTCGCTTCCGTAAGCGAAAACATTCAGGAAACAGATCAGCTTGTACGGCAAATCCAAAATGCAATGGAAGAAAGTGAGATTGGAAGCCATCAGATTACAGATGCCCTCAAGATGATGAATGACAGCACGACTGAAGTAAAGACTTCCTCTTCAGAAATGTCTGCCGGCAATCAGGCGATTTTAACGGAAGTAAAGCAGCTTCAAAATGCAACCGAAGCCATAAAAGAGAGCGTAAACCGTATTTCAAGCGACGCGGACACCATCGATTCAAACGGCGCAACACTGACTCAAATATCCGAGACGATGAAAAAGTCCATCGACCAAATCGGAAGCCAGATTGACTTGTTCAAAGTCTAGTCAAACCGCTATACTTTGAATTGCAATGACTAACGACGCACTAATTTCAATAAAAAATTGCCGCATACAGGACATTCACGGCACGCTCATTCCAAATTTATGCTGGACAATGCGTGCCGGAGAAGCCTGGCTTGTAATCGGCCCAAACGGTGGCGGAAAAGCAGAATTCTTAAAGGCTTTGGCCCGCGAAAAACAAATAGTTGAAAACTCATCTGATTCAAGCTATCAAAATTCATTTGATTCAGATGAAAAATCTTCTACAGAAATTGTTTCACTTGAGCGTGCCGCAAAACTGATTGAAGAGGAACGCGATTTAGACGAAAGTGAATATCTTGATGGAATCGATATCGGGCGCACTGGAAGAAGATTCATCTGCGAAGTGCTTGGAGGCCCTGATGCAAAGCACCGAAATCAACCATTGCCACCAATCGCAGACAGGCTGGAGACTCTGCCGGAAGTAAAGCTCTGCGGAGTCGAAAAAATCCTCGACCGCGGCCTTAAATTCATGTCTACGGGCGAAATCAGGCGGACGCTTTTGTGCCGTGCCCTTCTCTCTGGAAAAAAACTCCTTGTTTTAAGTGATCCGTTTGCCGGTCTCGATGCACAAAGCCGCAAAATTCTTTTGGAATTTTTTCAGACAATAGTCGGAAAGCAAATCAACGAAAAATCAGGAAATTCATCCGTAAAAATCATCCTTGGAATGGAGCGTTACACGGAAATTCCACAGACAATCACAAACGTAATAGAGTTTACAAAAAATGAAGTTTCTTTCTGCGGAACAAAATCTGATTACGAAAAACTCCTGGAAAAACGCAGTGCTGAAAATCAAAAAACTGAGCACTCCGAAACGATGCAGTTTGTCAGCGAAGTAAAAAATCTGACGAATGAAGCACAAGCACTAAAAGGCAGCGTCTCGGACGAAGAAACCTTGATTCAAATGAAAAATGTCCGCGTTGCCTGGGACGGAAAAGAAGTCCTTCACGACTTTAACTGGACTGTCATGCCAAAAGAACACTATCTGATTCGCGGTCCGAACGGCTCCGGCAAGACAACGCTTTTAGAGCTTATTACAGGTGACAACAAACAGGTTTTTTGCAATGACATCTGGCTTTTTGGAAAAAAACGAGGAACAGGCGAGACAATCTGGGACATAAAATCAAAACTCGGAATCGTAAGCTACCGTTTACACGTTGAATACAGGATGCTTGGCGGAACTGACTTGGAAAGCGTAATAATTTCAGGATTTCATGACTCAATCGGATTGTATGAGCAGAAAACGGATGTAGAAATCAATGCGGCCAGAAAATGGCTCAAGCTTGCTGGATTTGAAGGCCGTGAAAACGAGTCGTTCGGCCACTTAAGTTATGGTGAGCAGCGGGCAATCCTTATAATCCGTGCCGCAGTAAAAAATCCTCTCATTTTGATTCTAGATGAGCCTTGTCACGGTCTTGATGAAAACTATCGGAAAAAGATCCTCGCACTTCTCGAAACAATCGCGCAGACAGGAACTACGACCTTGCTCCACGTTACGCACGATCCGACAGAAGTCCTTGAGTGTGAAAAACATATTCTTGAGCTGCATCCCGACGAAAATCCGATGTACCGTCTTTTAACAAAATAACCTGCGCGTAAAGGCAAAACAAAAAAATAAGGGCTGAGAAACAGAAAACTGTCATCTCAGCCCTTTATGACTTTAGTAAGTGAAGTTATTTCTTTAAAGAAGCAGAAATTGCACTTACGATATTTCCGATTGGATCAGCGTCAAGAAGAAGGATATCGATTGCAAAGAATACAGCGAAACCAATGATTACAATCAACAAAAGAAGTCCCAAACCTGCAATCATCTGAAGCGCGATTGGAAGATTGTCGAATTTGCTTTCGCTTTTAGAGGTATTTGAAGTCATATTTTTCTCCTATATGCCAGTGTTTTATGCGGCAATACACGATTTCATTTAGTTTTTACTATATTATATGTTGATTAAAGCACCGTCAAGTGTGAAAAAACGACATTTATTTGAACAATATGACACTTTATTATATATTAGGAAGGACTTTTTTAGTTTTTTTACCTGCAAGTCAATATTTATAACAGAGGTACGATATGCTTTTCTCACCATTAGAAATTCAGGAAACGGTAAACATGTTTTTGCGTCACAAACTTGACGTCCGCTGCATTACCATGGGAATTTCACTTTTGGATTGTGCCGAAGAAGACTCAAAAAAATCCTGCCAGAAAATATACGACAAAATCATGCATAAGGCCGGAAACCTCGTAAAAGTCGGTCAGGACATCGAAAAGGAACTGGGCGTACCAATCATAAACAAGAGAATTTCAGTAACTCCAATCGCACTCGTTGCCGGTGCAAGCAAGGCAACTTCTTACGTAGAATACTGCAAGACACTCGACAAATGTGCAAAAGAACTCGGCGTAAACTTTATCGGAGGTTTTTCTGCCCTCGTTCAAAAAGGAATCACTCCTGCTGACAGAATCTTAATCGAATCAATCCCGGAAGCCCTCGCAACCACTGATTTTGTTTGCTCAAGCGTAAATGTCGGAAGCACAAAAAGCGGAATCAACATGGATGCCGTAAAACTCATGGGCGAAATCATACAAAAAACTTCTCAAGCAAGCGCGCACTGTGCCGTAAACGGCTGCTCAAAACTTGTCGTGTTCTGCAATGCGCCGGAAGACAATCCTTTTATGGCAGGAGCATTCCACGGACCTGGTGAGGGAGATGCAGTAATAAATGTCGGAGTTTCAGGCCCTGGCGTAATTCTTGCGGCTGCAAAAGAGTACAAAGGAAAACCTATTAATGAGCTGGCTGAGGGCATCAAAAAAATGGCATTTAAAATCACACGCCTCGGTCAGCTTGTTGGAAGCGAAGCTGCAAGCAGGCTTGGTGTTGATTTCGGCATCCTTGATCTTTCACTTGCACCGACTCCAGCTGTCGGTGACTCTGTTGCACGAATTCTTGAAGAAATCGGTCTTGAAGGCGCGGGATGCCCAGGAACGACAGCAGCACTTGCAATGCTCACAGACATGGTAAAAAAAGGCGGCGTGATGGCTTCTACAAGCGTTGGAGGCCTTTCAGGTGCATTCATTCCTGTCTCAGAAGACGAGGGAATGATTAATGCTGTAAAGCAAGGCTCTATCTGTCTTGAAAAACTTGAGGCAATGACAACTGTATGTTCTGTCGGTCTCGATATGATTGCAATTCCTGGTGATACCCCAGCCACTACAATTTCAGGAATCATGGCTGATGAATTCGCAATCGGTATGGTAAACAATAAAACAACTGCAGTCCGACTGATTCCGGCTCCAGGCAAAAAGGCTGGCGACTGGATTGAATTCGGAGGCCTTTTAGGAGGCTGTCCTGTACTTCCTGTAAGCAAATTCGGATGCGCTGAGTTCATCAACCGTGGCGGAAGAATCCCGGCTCCAATCCACTCATTCAGGAACTAAGGTTCAGGCCTTAATCCTTAAGTTTGCTGTACAATGCAAAATCAACCTTTACCGACTCCGGAAGAAGCGTCATTGCTGCAGCAAACATTACCGTGCAGTTAAACTCATATTCAGCCCACAGAGCACTTTCCTTTAAGCGGTCGAATGTTACAAGGCCGCGAATGTTATCTTTTGAGCCCAAGACACACTGAATCGTCGATTTTATTCCACGCAGTTCCAGGATTTCAAGAAAAGGCTTTGCACTCTGCGCAACGTCACCTGGAAAATCAACTTTGACATAATTTTTTTCACCAAGAGCATCCTTAAAAGCCGTCGAATGCACATAATCAGCCCGGTCATCACCATCACGCTTTTTGCCAACAGTGTATACACGCTTCATGTCTTCGCCATAGTAAATGTTTATTGAGTCTATGGCATAAGTTTCCTTCATGTGCTCAAGGATTGATTTTATTGCCTGAAAAGGAGCTGTGTTGAGCATCTGCATGTAATCACACATGAATCTAAGCTCCTGAATTTCGCGCTCATCGTATTTTATGCCGATGCTTTTTGACTCAATGGCCTTTTTATACAGTTCGCCGTGCAAATCTTCCCTGAAAAAGACATATCTGTCCCGTCCCTTGTCTTTTGCACGATACAAACAGAAATCTGCCTTTTTAAAAAGCTCAGAATAAGATTCACCGTCCTTTGGAAAGACTGCACAGCCAAGAGATGCCGTTATGTGAATGTCATCAAACATGTTTTCAAAAGCATTTCGGATTGAAACCATGATGCTTCTCAAAACTCCGCGCAAGACTTGCTCGCTGTCGATATTTTCCATCAGGACAATAAATTCATCGCCGCCATAACGTCCTGCAAAATCTTTTTCGCCAATTATATCAAGAAGAATTCTGCCAGTCGTCTCAAGAACTTTATCTCCCACAAGATGCCCGTAAGCGTCGTTAACCGGCTTAAAATGATCCAAATCAACTATGATAAGAGCACAGTTTTCAGGCTGTCCACGCTTCAGCCTGCGCTCCGCAAATTCCGTAATCATTTTTCTGTTGTAGACTTTCGTGAGGGAATCAATCTGAAGTTCCTCAATTACTTTTTTTGAGGGAAGGATTTCCTTAGACATTTCATCAGGCATGATTCGTCCAGCCAGATAGACTTCGCTGCCCTCCTCAAGACGCACGGCACTGAAATTAAGCTTTTCCATGTCCGAAACACCGCCACGAAGAGCGCATTTTAACTCAAAGGAAAAAGTTTCAGGGCAGGAGCGGATGTTTTCCAGCATCTGCTCAAACAGCTTAATCTGATTTTGAGGAAGAAGACCTGCCGTAATAACAAAATCACCCCAGGAATCCAAGTCCTGCTCATAAAGAATTGTTTTCCGGTTTTGAAAGAAATGGTACAGCTTGAAAATGTTGTTTTTCTGCTGATAAGTGAACATGTACTCGTTCGTAATGCTCAAGCTTGCACGCAAAAGATCATTTTCGATTGAAAAATTGTCATAAAAGGAAAGTGCATGTTTTATATCAATCAGCTTTACTTCTTTTACAGGCTTTTCGCGCAGAACCGTATTGTTGACTAAAACAATGTTTGTGCGGTATTCACCTGAAACGTTCTTGATCTTAAAAATCTTGAACTGTTTTGGATCAGTGGAAGTCTCTACGAATTCGATAAATTCGTCTTTTTCCAGCGAAGAATAAAAATCAAAATCATTAATTGATGAAAAACTGAATCGAACTGTCTCAAAATAGATGTAGAAGTCCTTGTTCTGATCAACAATATCCAAATTTTTATCAAAATAAACAGATTTTATGGTCAGCTTTTCCACATAGGACTCCTTTTTTAAATAACAAAAAATTATAATTTAGTATAATTCATGATTTGATATAAAACAAATTTTTAAGAGACAGAAAGTGGAAAAACTATTAAAAAAAAGCACCCGAAAAATTCCGATTGAATTTTTCGGGTGCTTTTTGGGGAAAATCGTAGTTTAAACTGATTTTTGCAGAAAACTTTACTGTTCCTGAACTACTTCCGTAATCTCAGGGCACGCATCTTTAAGATAACGCTCTACGCCCATTTTTAAAGTCATAAGAGCCATAGGGCAGCTTCCGCATGCACCCGTGAGTCTCAAATGAACACGATTCTCGTCATCGATGGAAATGTATTCCATATCGCCGCCATCAGCCTGAAGCTGTGGTCGAAACATATCAAGAGCTTCTTTTACAGTAGCTTCCAATTCAGGTGTTGCCATAGATTTCTCCTTAGTGAATATCACTCTTATTATACAGCAAGTATTCCCAAAACTGCTAGTTCTACACTCTCCATAACATCAGAAACATCTTTTTTATTGAGGACGGCTATCTCAAAAATAACCGAGTAAAGCAGATTTATGAACATCTCGTTGATTTGCTTTACCGGATACGGCTTGAACTCCCCGGATTTTTGCCCGCGGATGATTATCATGCTCAAAAGATGCTTTGCCCTTATTATCCGGCGGTTGATTCTTTCTTCTGGATCAACTCCTGATTTCTGCAAATTTGTAAGATAAAACAAGAGTACCCTAAAAAGCTGGCGGTTTTCCGCGCACAAGGAAACCACGCAGCGCGTCATTTTTTTGAGGCTCTCAGCACTGGACAGATTTTTGTCTTTAAGGATTTCAAGAAGATCTTTTTCTACTCCGCTCGTAAGCTGTTTTATGCTCCAGACAAAAATCTCCCTCTTGTTTTTGAAGTAGAGGTACAATGTCGTTCTGGTTATGCCACAGGCATCAGCAATTTTTTGAAAAGTAACGTCCTCAAAACCTTCCTTGCAGAAAAGTTCCAGCGATTTTTCCAGTATGTCGGCCTTTCTCTTGTCATGTTCAACAACGATTGCCATTAACGTCCGCCTCCTCGCTTTCCGTTGAATTTAGAGCGCGGTGCATGGCGTTCACCGGATCTTTTTGGCTGCTTGTTTTTTTCCGTGCCGTCATACATGTAAAAGATAGTGTCGAGATTTCCTGACTTAAGGTTCTTCAGCTGGCTTGCATAGTGAGCGATACATTCCTGAAACCTCTTGTGGGAAGTGATTATTCCAATTTCCCAGCCTTTAAAATCCTCAAACAGAGATGACATGCTTGTATACAAAATCTCAGCTTCTTTTTCATCTCCAAGACGCTCGCCATAAGGAGGATTACAGATTATCATGCCGTTTTCATACGGTGCTTTTATGTCCTTAAAATCAACAACATCAAAATCAGGTCTCTCAACCCTCGCGTCGCTTCCAATCATCTGCAGGGCGCGGCCGGCCATTACGCAAGCATGCTCTGCATTCATTCTTGCCCTTTGCACGGCAGACGGATCGATGTCGGTTCCTGTAATCCTGCACTCAACATCAGTACGGATTTTTTCTGCCTCGGCACATTTTATCTCGTTTGCGCGATTCGCATTAAAAATCGGAAGCTTCTCAAGCGCGAATCTTCGTCCAAAACCAGGAGCAACATTGTGGGCATAAAGGCAAGCCTCTATAGGGAGCGTTCCTGAACCGCAGAAAGGATCGTGCAACGGTGTTTTTCGCCTCCAAAGCATGAGCTGAAGCATTATTGCAGCCGTAGTTTCCCTGAGCGGAGCCACTCCGCCGTCAGTCCTGTAGCCGCGCTTGTGAAGAGGAAGTCCGCTCAAATCAAGAAGAAGCTGAACTTCGTCCTCTGTTATGTATACGCGGATGTCAAAATCATCACCTGTTTCTGGCAGAGTTGACATGTGCCACACATCACCAAGTTTTTTATAAATGGCTTTCTGAACCATTCCCTGAACAGAATGCTCGGAATTGAGCACGGATTTATAAGTGCGGACTTTATCAACCGTAATTTTGGAATCCTTCTTGAGGAAATCCTGCCAGTTAACTGCGTAAACTCCATCAAAAAGCTCATCAAAATCTTCCGCATGATAACGAGCCATCTCAAGGTAAACCCTGTCGGCCGTCCTCAAACAAAGGTTTGCACGGAACAAGGCATCATCATCACCATTAAAAAAAACTCTTCCGGGAGCGTTTCCACATAATTTATAGCCGAGAAGCTTTATTTCATTTCCAAGAATTTTTTCTGCACCAACTGCACACAAAGCAACTAAAGTATTCATATAGTCTGTTGTTGTCTCCAAAAATATTAATAAAAACGCCAGGCAAAAACGCCCATCACAGACGCATCAAAACCGGTATTTTCTACGCGGACTATTTTATCTTATTTTGACAAAATTTAACATAGTGTAAAACTCAAAGAGAAAATATTTTTTACAGAATCCTGCATTTCCACGAAACGGAAAAATCAAATGTTTTTGCAGCGGTTCCGCTTTCCGCATCGCGATTGTTTAAGTATGAGGAATTTCCAATGACAGTGTAAAGCTGGCGGCCTTTCACTTTATTCATGCGAAAATAACTGAAATTGGCACAGATGCTGTTTCGTTTTGTCAGTGCATATGAGACTCCACCTTCTGCCTTAAACGCAGAAAAATATCCGGAGCCTTCTTCCGCATACTTGATTCCCGTTCCAAAGTGCTTGTCGACTGCAAGCGAGAAAAGATAAGGTGAAGTATAAAATCCTGCAAAGATCGTAAGATTTTTGATTGGTATCAAGATATCTCCGCCAAGCCAAAACTCACACAGTTTCCTTTCGTACTCAACGAGTTTTCCGTAAACATTGTAATGAGAGACGTTTCCGGCTGACAGGCACGAATGCCAAGGACCGACATCAAGATTGTAATAGCTTTTTCCAAAACTGTTTCCGTAAAAGCAGACTCCGTTTCGTGCAGTCATCTTTATCCGATTAAATTCAAAGCCGACAGACGGTCTGAGCTGAAGAAATTTAAAAGGAGTAAACTGCGCACCGATTTTTGCAAGAATCGAAAAATCTGAGTCAATTTCATTATTGCTTTCAGAGTAGTTAGTCTTGTACTGATACATATAGTAATCTGGAGACTGTATGTTGAGCCAGTCAGAATCTTTCATTATGCCGGATGATTTTGGAAATCCGACAGTGCCGGAAAGTTCCGCATACAAATGCTTCCAGACTCCTTCGAGCTTAAGCTTCGCAAAACGTTCTTTTTTAATCGGCCAGTTAAGCTCACTCAATTTGTTGTTTGAATACACACAATTCTTGAGGTATACCAGCTCGTCCAGTCGTCCGCTTTTTAATCCAAAAGACGGCTCTACTGCAATCTGAACGGATGTTGCGCAGATAAAAAACAGAGGAACTTCTAACATTACAAAAAAACTAAAAACTCTCTTCACACTCATATTATGCTCCCAAAAACGGTAAATTTCTAAGTTACAACGTAAAATTAAAACTTTACTCAGCAACATTGGATTTTGGAGACACAATTTTTAATTAAAACGCAAATCAATAATTTAAATTGATTAAAGCAGAGACTTAAATAAATGATGACTTGGTAAAAATCAGAAACTTTGAGTGATAAAACTTGGGCAGATATAAATTACTTAGTTAAATTGAAGGACTTTGTTAAAAGAGACTTTTTAAAATAAAAAAACGCCACCTTTACCGACCTAATAAAAATCAAGAAAGAATGACGTTTTTAAAATTAACAAATTTTATTTTGAAGCAGCCTTTGATTACGCAAGAGGATCCACATTAAAAATAGAAGCCAGCTGCTTTCGTGTAGCTTCCATATCTTTTGAATATGGTGCTATGAATGATATTTTCTCACCGTTTTTCGGATGTGTCAAGCTAAGTTTATAGGCATGAAGGGCAAGACGGTTTAAGAGAGGACGTTCATCATTTGGATTTCCATTCCAGCGTTTTTTTATTTCGCTTAAAAGCACCGGATGCTGATTTCCACTGTAAAGTGGATCGCAAACTATTGAAATTCCAAGTGAAGCAAGGTGAACGCGAATCTGATGTGTCCTTCCAGTGTGTGGACGAGCTTCAATCCAGCTGAAGGGGCCGCAATTTCCAAGATTCTTAAAATCAGTGACGGCAGCTTTTCCGTAACGCGCGTTTATGACGGTTCTGTGCCGGGTATCACCATCAACAAGAAGTTTTGCATCTACATGTTTTTCTTCCCACATCGGATGTCCAAGAACCAGTGCGTGATAGATTTTTTCGACTTCACGGTTTTCAAACTGCATGCTCAATGAACGGTGCGCCTCAGGATTTTTTGCATAAATGACGCATCCGGACGTATCTTTATCAATGCGGTGAACTGCAAAAAGCTTTCCGAATTCTTTTTCGGCCTCAACGTCCAGGCGCGGAGCATCTTCGTCGTAGCGGTCCGCAGCAATTAAAAGCCCTGAACGCTTGTTGAGGACAACGATATCATCATCATTATAAATGACCGTATAATCTGGTGTAATTTTCATTCCGAGATTGTAGCAGAAAGAATAATTATTGTCATAAAAAAAGAAACGATAAAAATCACTCTTTTTCTTCAAAGACTCCGATTTTTTCGAGCCAAGGAAGCAAGTCCCTGTCGTTCCAGTGCGTTTCTTTTATGATTTTGCTCTTTTCCCTCATTCCAAAGCCATGCCCGCCTTCAGGATAATGAACAAAAACATGCTCAACTCCTTTTTCAGAAAGAGCCTTGTCCAATCGAACTGAGTTTTCATAGAGAACCACAGGATCATCGTTACATGCAAGAATAAAAACTGGAGGCATGTCTTCAGGAATATTGTCAGGATTTTCCATTGAGAATGAGTCTTTCAGTTCCTGAGAATAAGCATGTCCCCAAAAATTTAAAGGACTCCATCCTCTTACTGCATCGGGAGATTTCCAGCGGTGTCCAAGAAGGCTCCTGCGGCTCCATTTGTGGGCAATATCATCCTGCATCGAAACAACCGGATAAATCGGCATGATAAAATCCGGCCTCAGGCTCTCCGTAACATTTATTCCAAGCTTAGAGATTTCATCACGGGAGGAAAATTCTCCAGCCATCGTTACGAGATGTCCGCCAGCAGAAAAACCGATTGCACCAATTTTGTTTTTATCGATATTAAACTCGTCTGCATGTTGCCGAATGTAATGGATTGCCATCTGAACATCCTCAAGCTGATCCGGGTAATGGTGACAGTTATAGGCGACTCTATAGCGCAAGACAAAAGCATGAACGCCATGAGAAGCAAACCAGCGCGCAGTCGAATATCCCTCAAAAAGCATGTCCAGATGATGATAGCTTCCACCCGGGCAAATTATGACGGCCGGCCTCTTGCTTTTAGCGGAAGAATCCTGAGTGTCGTCGTGCTTTAAACTTTCTGCATCAGCATTTGAGTCAATAAAAACTCCCTCGTCATTGATTTCCGCAAACGGCACCGCTTCAACAATGTTTCCTGTCGTAACGTCATTAATAATTTCAGGAAGGTCATCAAGACCTGTAACGTCCGCGATTTTTTCGATTGCCTCTTCCTGCTCCTGAGAAAAATATGGGTTGTCCATTGATGTTTTCTCTTTTTTTTCGAGCGGAGGGCACACATACAAAACGGTATCCCGCTTTTGAGTCTCCATTCCCGGAATGCCGTCCCAGAGATAGATTTTTTTTGTATATTCTTTTGAAAAAACTGAAAAAGCAAGGAAAAAACTGAATGTTGCGGCAAAGATTCTTTTTAAAACCATGCGTTCAGTATATCAAAAAATGAATAATGTGAAAGCAATCAAGATGCGCGGAAAATAAAAAAGGCTGCCCCGGAAAAACTCCGTGCCATGCGATTTTTACATGACATAAAGTCTCGGGACAGCCCGTTCGTATATTCGGAACAGTTTCCTACTCGATTGCAGTCATATCGGTTACGTCTTTTTCGTAATCAACGCCGTCAACATCGAAACCGTTGATGTTGAGGAAGTCTTTGCGAACACCGGCGAGATCGATAAGCTCGGCAACGTTCTCCTCAGTGATTTTTGGCATGATTTTGTCAACCTCTGCCTGAACAGCAGGATCAAGTTCCCAGTCGTCGATACGGATTCGGTTCTCTTCATCAACAGGAACTTTTCCGTCTGCAGTATAAAGTCGCTCAGTGAAGAGTCGCTCAATCTGCTCTTTGCATCCCTCGTGAGTTCCGCGAGCCTTCATTACCTTGAACAGACATCCAAGGTATTCTGCGATTACAGGAATTACAGATGAAGAGCGTGTGATAAGGCCTTTATTTACAGAAACATAAGCTGCACCACCGATTTTCTTGAGCTGAGAATCAATGTTGTGAGCGCGGGCTTCCAAATCTTTTTTTGCGGCACCGATTGTTCCGTCACGGTAGATGGCGTGTGAGTAAACAGGTCCGATGTATGAGTAAGCTACGGTTACACATCCGTTTGCAAGGACATCAGCCTCAGAAAGCTGTTTAATCCAGCGTTCCCAGTCTTCGCCACCCATTACCTTTACAGTGTTTGCGATGTCATCACCCTCAGCTGGCTGAGCTTCCATAAAAGTAAGTTTTCCAGTCATTACGTCGAGAGCGTGTCCGCCGAAAGCCTTGCCGACCGGCTTGAGAACTGAGCGGTACATAACTTTTGTATCAGGATCTGTGCGGACAGGAGAAGCAAGTGAGTAAACTACGAGATCAAATTTTGTACCGAATTTCTTGACTTCATCAATGACAGCCTGACGACATTCATCGCTGTAAGCATCCATGTTAAGGGAAACAGACTTGAGTCCGGCTTTTTTTGCAGCCTTGTCGAAAGCCAAATTGTTGTACCAGCCTGGAGTTCCAGCCTTTTTCTCAGAAGCTTCCTTTTCGAAAGAAACACCGATTGTGTCAGCGCCGTACTCAAATGCGGCTGTGATTCGGCTTGATAGACCATATCCTGTTGAACATCCAAGAACGAGAACAGTTTTAGGAGCTTTTGCGTTGCCCTCTTTTGCTGATTTGATGCCTTTTTTTGCTTTCTGAGAAACTACCCAATCAATCTGATTCTGTGTGTCTTTTGCACATCCGATCGGATGAGCGTTGATACAGATGTTGGAACGAACCATTGGTTTAATAATACTCATTTTTATCTCCCTTAAAATCTATATTTAAGAAAATGCTGATTAACATGTTTTCGATTAATCACTGTTTCCTTTAATGTATCTATTTTGACAAAACTCGTCAATCTGTCAGAATAAATATTATAGTTTTTGAATTCGTTTTTAATGCCTTAATTTTCTGTGTAGCGTTTGAAAATCAAGCTCGTGTTTACACCGCCAAAAGCAAAGTTGTTGCTCATGATGTAGTCCGTGTTTATTTCGCGGCCTGTTCCTGTGATGTAGTCCAGTGGAGCACATTTCGGGTCAACTTCCTTTAAGTTGAGGTTCGGATGGAACCAGCCGCAGTTCATCATGTTGATTGAAAGCCATGCTTCAAGAGCACCGCATGCACCAAGCGTGTGACCCGTGTAATTTTTTGTAGTTGATACAGGAACGGCACGTCCAAAAACATCGTAGGTCGCACCTGACTCGCAGATATCGCCGGAAACAGTTGCCGTACCATGCGTATTAACGTATCCGATGACATCTGGTGAAATGCCTGCGTCTTCTATTGAAAGGCGGAGCGCATTGGCAATAGTCTCGCGATTTGGTGAAGTGATGTGAGTTCCGTCAGTCGTAGTTCCGAATCCTACCAGCTCTGCGTAAATTTTTGCACCGCGTGCTTTTGCATGCTCGTATTCCTCAAGAATTAAAGTCGCCGCACCTTCTCCAACGACGAGTCCGTCCCTGTCCTTGTCGTATGCGCTCGGAGTAAGCTCTGGAGTATCGTTTTTTGTAGAAGTTGAGAAAAGCGTATCGAAAGCGGCCGTGTCGATAGGACAGAACTCTTCCGCACCGCCGGCAATCATAACGTCCTGCAAGCCGAATTTTATCGCCTCGTAAGCGTATCCGATTGCCTGAGAGCCGGAAGTACAGGCTGTATTCGTGGTGATGATTCTGCCCCGCAGCTGATAATAGACCTCGAGGTTTGCCGCGCAAGTCTGCGGCATCGCCTTTATGTAAGTCGTCGCACCGATTTTTGAAGTGTCAAAAGTTACCAGCATTGAATAAAAATCCATGAGCGGGTCGATGCTTCCGTTTGAAGAACCGTAAGCAATTCCAGCCCGTCCGCTTGAAAGAAGCGGATCATTCAAAAGCCCGGCAAGTTCCAGAGCACGGTCCGTTGCCACAAGAGCCATCTGGGAAACACGCCCCATTCCGCGAGTCTTCTTGCGGGGATATTTTTCTGAATCAATAGTAAAATCAACTGGAGCACAGAGCCTTGTGTTGAGGAGGGGCCATTTCTTTCCCCAGTCAGGCATAAATTTTATGAAATTTTTGCAAGCCTTCAGACTTTTGTAAGCATCATCCCAATTGTTTCCGAGAACACTTACAATTCCGCCACCTGTTACAACAACCCGGCGGCCCGTTTTTATAGAACCCATCTCTTTTCTCCAATATAGATATACGCAACGATTTTAATTTATTTTCCAACTATTGGCAAACCGGCAACCATTTTTTTGGCATATTCTTTCCAAGTACGTTCCTGTCAAATAATACCGCCGTTTATGCCGATTACCTGCCTCGTAATGTATGACGCTCCTTCGCTGAGCAAAAAGACAGCTGCGGCAGCGACTTCCTCAGGTTTTCCGGCTCTGCCCATTGGGATTGTTGGAAGAATATGCTCAACCGGCGCATCTTTTATCATGTCGGTCTCGATGAATCCTGGCGCGATGCAGTTTACGGTGATTTTTCGGCTCGCAAGCTCCACGGCAAGAGCTTTTGTAGCACCGATGATACCAGCCTTGCTTGCAGAATAATTGACCTGGCCGCGGTTGCCCATCACTCCGCTTACAGAAGAAACGGTGATGATTCTGCCCTTCTTCTTGCGGCACAAAGGCATTACCAGAGGTTTTAGGACATTGTAAAATCCGTCGAGGTTTGTATGAAGAACGTCGTCCCAGTTTTCATCGGTGAGGGCAGGAAATGCATTGTCACGGCAGATTCCTGCATTCAAAACGATTCCCCAGAACGCTCCGTTTTCTTCGCTCCATTTTTCAAGTTTCTCAGTGCAGTCAGCCCTGTCAGAAATGTTGAACTGAATGAGTGAGCACGTTCCGCCCAAAGAGTCGATTTCGTTTTTCAGAGCTTCTGCTTTTTCCGCACCGTGATTATAGTGCGCGACAATCTCATATCCTGCTTTTGCCGCCGCAAGTGCTATTGCACGCCCGATTCCGCCGGAAGCTCCGGTGACGAGCACTTTCTTACCGATATTTTCGTTATTTTCGCTCATGATTTTTCTCCTGAAATATGTTAGCTGGTCATTTCCATGACGGTGAGTTTTCCGCTTCCAAAATGTTTTTCTCCGACAAAGACCTCTGCCGAAAAAGAATATACGTTGTCCAAGGCAGATTCGCGGACTGCCCTGACTTTTACGATGTCGCCGGCCTTAATCAGAGATTCATCAAATTTTAATCCGGAAACGCTCAGAATCATTCCCATGTTGGGCTTGATTCCTTTTTCGCGTGCATAAAAGCCCATAAGTGAGGAAATCGTCTGCGCAATCATTTCAAAGGTGGCATAATCAGGTACTCCGCCGAGATTTTTATCATAAAACATGAAATCTTCGGTGATTTTTGTCTCTGATTCAGCAATCCAATTTTTTACGTCCGCATCGGAAAGTCTGTCGATTATGAACATTTTTCCGCGGTGAGGAACAAGCGTGCTGAGTTCATCATGCTCAATCGTCATCAGTTCTCCTCCCTTATAACAAGCGAAGCATTGCATCCGCCGAAAGCAAATGAATTGGACATGCAGCATTTTATCCTGCGCTCAGGGTTCTGATTTTCTTTTGAGACAAAATTCAACTCAGGGATTTCTCCATCGCGCTCGCCGTCCCAGACTTGAACGGGAAGCTTTTGATTTTTTATTGCGAGGAAACATGCTGCAAGTTCTAGCGCACCGGCAGCACCAAGAGTATGTCCTGTCACAGGTTTTGTCGTACTCACAGGAACTTTTTGCTCCTTAAAAACAAGATTTACGCCTTTTCCTTCCATGCTGTCATTGAGGTGAGTTCCAGTTCCGTGAAGATTTATGTAGTCGATGCAGGAAGGAGAAAGATTTGCGTCTTTAAGTGCATTTTCCATAGCCTGCCTTGCACCGCTGCCGTCTGCAAGAGGAGCCGTCATGTGACTTGCGTCTGAACTTTCTCCGCATCCGGCAAGAATCATTTTTGTAGAATCCAAATCATCTTTTGAAAGCACGAAGAAGGCAGCCCCCTCTCCCAAAGTGATTCCGCTTCTGTTTTTTGAAAAAGGATTTGTCATTTCGTGGCTGACGGCTTCAAGACTGTCAAACCCAAGCAGAACTGTATCTGAGGCAACATCAACCCCGCCTGCAACTACGGCATCTGCAAGGCCACTTTCGATAAGTTCTTTTGCCTTTATGATTGCACTTGCGCTTGAGGAACAGGCCGTCGAGAAAGCAAGCTTAAGCCCCGCAATATTAAATTTTTTTGCAGCAAAAGTTGCCGGATAGTCTGCGCCCTGAACAGTCAGGTTATAATCTTTCGGGAAGCTGTTTTCCGTAAAAAACTGCCTGTGCGCTTTAAAAGAAAGCTCGGAGCCGTTATCACAAGAGCCGAGGCACACGCTCACTCTCGATTCCCCATAAAGTGAAATTGCTTTTTCTATTTGAGGTCGAAGCTGTTCAAGGGAAGCATCAAGGATTTGGAGCACCCTCATGTCAAAAACGTCTCCGGTCGGTTTAAGTGAGGAATCTGCGATTTTTCCAGCGAAAAATTCTTTTTCGCCATCCTCACCGACGAGGCCGCACTTAATCTTTTTTATGCCAGCTCTGTTGCCGCCTGCGATTGATGCAAAAAATTCATCAGGATTTTTTCCGGCACAGCAAATCAAGCCTGGATTAGAAAGATAGACATTCATAAGTTACTCCAAAGTTCAATTTTAGAAATCCACATTTTCACTATATTATTGTAACGAATCTTCACCGCGAATCAATGTATAAGAATACTTCCTGAGAAAATTTTCGCACTTTATGAAATGAGGATTTTCTTTTTTTCCGTCGGTACCGCAATTAGTTTTTTTCGTTATTTTTGAGATGATTTTTCCGTCTTTTTTGATGAGGCGGCATTCAGTTATCTCACCATTCTCCTCTTCAACTGAAACTTCAAAATCAATGCCGGCATTTTTTAATGAATTTCTTAATGCATCTGCGTCATACAGGCAGAATTGAAAATCCGCGACGATATACTCAGCCTTTACTGCGGCCGGAAAAACAGAAGAATCAAAATCAATCGACTCTCCATCGTAAAAAAGCTCTGAAAGTGTCGTTCCAAATTCATTCAGGATGCATATTGAAAGTCCGTCCTTGTTGGAAACGACATAGGCATCAAAGGAAAATTCCCTTTGAGATTTTCCCTCGCCAAAAACAGCAGTCATTCTCTGAAAGCAATCCAATTCTCCGCTCATGCACGATGGCGAAAGCAGAGAAAACTCAGCTGAATTTGTGACATAAACTTTGCGATTGTTTTTTTCAACTGGAAGTGATGCACAGGCAATAAATAAAAAAGGAACAAAAACAGAAAGAATTGTAAATCTTCTCATTTCGAAGATTATACAAAAAAACGTAACTTAACGCAAAATACGTCACAGCAAGGCAAGCAGCTTTTCATAAGTCAGTTCCGCAGTTGATGAAAGCCTCAAATCAGCTTTTGTAAGTGAGGCAGAACTTTCAATTCCAACAGCTTTCATGCCGGCCTTTTTGATTGCCTTGACTCCAGATTCCGCATCCTCGATTCCAACGCAGTCCGAATACCAGACTCCGCATTTTTCGGCTGCCTCAAGGAACAAATCTGGCTCAGGCTTTGCTTTCTGAACTTTGGCCGCGTCAGCAATTCCGCAGAAATACGCGCTGATTCCAAGCCGCTCTAAAATTGCAGGAGCGTTCTTGCTGCTTGAGGCAAGGGCGGCTTTAACTCCATGCGATTTTAAATCTTCCAGAAGTTTTTTGATTCCGGGAAGGATGTCCTTTTCCGTCAAAGTTTCCAGGGATTTCTTGTAAATTTCGTTTTTCTTTATGCACCACTCAGCTTTTTTTTCATTCGTCCACACAACGCCGTTTTCTTTGAGAATGACTTCAAGGGAAGCCTCGCGTGAAATTCCGAGGAGCTTTTTATTCATCTCCTTATCAAATTTTAAGCCTTCTTCATCAGCCATGACTTTCCATGCCCTGTAATGAAGTGGAGCCGTATTAGTTACAACACCGTCAAGGTCAAAAAGAGCCGCCCTGAGCTTTTGCTTGAGCGAGAATGATTTTTTCTCTCCCTTTTTCAAAACAAATCTTTCGTTTCGGTGATAAAGCTCAAGCTCCCGCCCCTCACGCAAAGAATAAAGAGCCTCTTCATGAGTGAGCGTGACATCTACAATACAACCGCGAAGCGAAAGCGAAAAGGCAAGTTTCTTCCATTCTTTTGGAAGATGAGGATTGAAAGAGTAACTTCCTGCGTAATCCTCAAAACCTGCAAATCCGTAGACAACACTCATCCAGCTTCCAGCCATGCAGGCCGTGTGGATTCCGTCCCGGCTGTTTCCGTTCACGTCGTCAATGTCCATGCGGACGGTTTTGTTAAAGTAATCAAGGGCTTTTTCTTCATCTCCTGTAACTGCTGCCATAATGCTCATGATGCAGTGAGAAAGGGATGAGTCTCCAGTCGTATATTTTTCATAAAATTCAAAATTGCGGATTTTTTCAGCAAGAGTAAATCGCCTGCTGAGCAAAAACTGAGCCAAAACCAAATCCGGCTGCTTTAAAACCCTGTGCCTGTAAATCACCAGCGGATGATAATGGAGCAGGAGCGGATAATTTGAACGTGGAGTACCGTCAAAATCCCAGTCTGCCTTATCCATAAAGCTGTCATCCTGAGGATAAATGCCGTTTTCAGAGTCGAACGGAATGTAGATTTTTTCGGCAATGTGCTTCCATTCAGATTTTTCATCCTCGCCTGCCGCTTTCCCTGAACGCCTTGCAGAAATCTCAAGATTTTCCCTGGCCATAAAGTTTGTGAATGCGTTGTTGTTTACGATTGCAGTGTATTCATCAGGGCCTGTAACGTCGTTTATTACAAATGAACCGCCCTTGCTCTGAGCAAAAGAGCCTAGCGAAGCCCACATTCTTGCAGTCTCCGCCGACATTTCTTCAACAGCCTTTGAGTCAAAAGAAAGCTCCTTCTCACACTCATGGGCATTCAAAAAGCGGTTCAGGGCAAACATTATGTCCGCGTTGATGTGATATTGGGCAGTTCCAGCAGGAAAGTATGCGCTTGTCTCCTCACCGGAAATCGTCCGCCACGGATAAAGAGCCCCTTTTAAGTTCATGACTTCTGCCCTCTTTCTTGCCTTGTCCAGAATTGACGCGCGATATTCAAGCAGTTTTTTTGCGACGAGCGGAGATGTGTAAGTAAAAACCGGGCAGACATAACTTTCCGTGTCCCAGAAAAAGTGACCTTCGTAGCCCTCTGAAGTGAGTCCTTTTGCCGCAATGCTGGCCTTTCCACTTCGCCCTGCACTTTGCAGAAGGTGAAAGAGATTAAAATGAAGCGCTTCTTCAAGTGAAGATTTTACTGACTCCGAAGTTTCTTTAGGAGATTGAGATTCGCTTTCTTCTATATTTATTGCCGCAGTCTTCCAGAAATCAACAAGGAAAGAAGCCTGCTCTTCTTTAGCTTTTTCAAATCCACCGTGGAAAAAACTTCTGCATTCTTCTGAAGCAATTTTTTTTAAGGATTCCAAATCAGTTTCAGATTTTTTTCCATGGCAATAAGTGATGAATTTTGTGAGCGCAAAAGATTTTCCTTTTGGAAGCGTAAATTCTGCTCCCAATGAAGGAGATTCACAAGGAATGTCCGAAATACGGGCGGCTTTTTCGCAATTCCAGTCCAAAAGATTTCCATCGGACTCAAGAACGTTGATTGCGATTCCAGCAAGAAGAAGTCCTGAATTTTTTGTGTGGGCAGAAAATGAAATCTCGTTGCCTTGAGCAAAAACACCATCGATTAAGAGAGGCTGATGGCGGAACTTCGCCCCGATTCTCGGATCGTCCTCCGCAAGGATGTTTTTTGTGGAAGTATCAATCGCTGAGGCAATTTTTATTTTCTCGTCTTTTTGGGAAGTGTTCGTGACCTCATAGCGTATCACGGCTGAATTTTCGTGGACAAAAGAAACAAGCCTCTCGCTCAAAAGTGAAACTGAGCTTTCACCGTTTTTCCACTCAGTGTGGCGGATGAGTATTCCTTTTTTTTCGTCGAGTTCCAGTTTGAAAGAAGTGACATTTTCATCAAGAAAAAAGTTTTTTCCATCAACGCAAAGCTCAATCCGCTTTGGATCAGGAAGGTTCAAAATCGTCTCATGATTTTTTGCATAGCCAAAAGCTGTCTCACCATATTCAATCGGCTCAGAGTCATAAAAACCGTTGATGTAAGTTCCCTTGTGACAGCTTGCTGCCTTTTCCTCAGTGTCGCCCCGAAATCCAAGATTTCCGTTTCCCGTGGTAAACAATGTTTCGTTTCGGGCAGTGTCGTTACCGCCAAATTTCGTAGTCGAAAAAGTCATAAAATCTCCAAATGTTTTAAACCACAGATTACACAGATGTCACAGATTTTATATTTTTCATCTGTGTAATCTGTGCCATCTGTGGTTTATTTTTCAGTTTTCAATTTTCTCTTTGAGCCATCTGACTTCATAAGGTGAAAGCAGCTGCTTCTGATGATTCCAGAAATTGCGTCCTGACAGAAGGTCAGTGCTGTTCTCACTCCATGCGTCAATCATGAATTCTGCCGGGCTGTCAGAAAAATTTGCAACCACGTGAATCGTTCCCCGACGGAAAGCAAAAACGCGGCTGTCCTGAATGTCATAGAAAAAGATTTCGCTTCCGCCAAGCATCGGCTCTCCTTTTCGAAGTGAAATCACCTTTTTTACGAAATCGGCTACCATTTTCTGCGACTTGCATTCGTTTTTTCCGCTCCAGTCGCTCTTGATTCTGTGAACCCAGCGGCTGTCTTCTTTCTTACTTTTGTCATCGCGGTATGAGTAATCGTTAAAAACGGCCTTTTCGTCCCCGGCATACAAAAGTGGAAGCCCCGGAAGGGCAAAAAGGACTGCGTACATCATTTTCATTCGGCTCACCGCCATACAGCGAAGTTCCTCGCTCTTTAAATTTTCTGCCTGCTCAAGACCTGCAAGACTTGCCATAGTTCCGCAGATCCGGCAGTCACCTGTCGTTGGATTGAGCTGGAAAGGCTCACCCGCAGCAAAACTTCCTTCAAAGCGGCCTGTAAAAAAGCGGTTTAAAAAATTTCTGTGGGAAAATCCGTTGATTCTAAGGCGAGCGGCATCCTCGTCGCTGAAAGTCCAGCCTATGTCGTCGTGGCATCGGATGTAATTGACCCAGGCACAGTTTTGTGGAATGTACCAGCGATTTTTGAGGGAAGAAGAAAGAAGCCGCGTGTCGCGTGTGGCAACCGTTGACCAGAAAAGAGCCATTTGGAGTGGATTGTAACTCAAATGACATTCGCTTCCGTTGATGTATTTAATCACTTCGTCAGGATGGACGATTGCCTCGCTTTTAAATTGAAGGCTCGGACATGCAATGCGTGCAACATACTGAAATGCCTGAATCAGAGTGTGGGCTTTTGGAAGACTCTCGCAGACAGTTCCCTTTTCTTTCCACACAAAGGCAAGGGCATCAAGGCG
>JAEEGL014666084.1_pt1 | contig 37695 bp, 32 predicted proteins | sample 9134231 | NCBI WGS metagenome assembly JAEEGL01 (sample SAMN16246548, study PRJNA631951) | gut metagenome | biome: gut microbiome; feature: rumen; material: fiber-attached | host: Bos | place: Iran: Karaj | collected 2018-10 | reverse complement strand
TTGGGAATGTCGATAATGTCGCCGGCAAAGGCGTCTTCGGCCAATTCACGTTCTTGCGCCAAGAACATGACCGGAGTGGCAACTTTGAGCGGTTTGCCGTCACGAACCTGAGTTAAGGTCATGCCACGTTTGAAATGTCCGGAGCATATACGCATGAAGGCAATGCGGTCACGGTGTTTGGGGTCCATATTGGCCTGAATCTTAAATACAAAGCCGGTAACTTTGTTTTCATCGGGGTTGACTGAACGTTCAACCGCAGGTCGGGGCAATGGCTGAGGCGCCAGTTCGTGCAAACCTTCAAGCACTTCTTTAACACCAAAGTTGTTGATGGCAGAACCGAAAAATACCGGCGTTAATGCACCGTCAAGATAAGCCTGTTTGTCAAAGGAGGGACAGAGTTCACGCACCATCTCAACGTCTTCACGCAATTTGGATACGGCGTGCTGAGGCAGCAGCTTATCCAGTTTTTCGTCGTCTAAGCCTTTACAGGTTTCAATAGTGGCATTGATTTGTGATTTATCGCCGGTTTTGTTCATCAAGATAAGTTGGTCGTTTATCAAGTCATAGCAACCGAGAAAATCTTTGCCCATACCGATTGGCCAGCTGGCAGGGGTAACGTCTAAAGCAAGTGTCTTTTCAATGTCGTCGAGCAGTTCAAACGGATCTCTGCCTTCGCGGTCGAGTTTGTTGATGAAGGTAATAATCGGAACATTACGCAAACGACAGACTTCAAAAAGCTTTTTGGTTTGGGTTTCAATACCTTTTGCAGAGTCAATAACCATAACGGCCGAATCGACAGCAGTGAGGACACGGTAGGTGTCTTCGGAAAAGTCCTCGTGTCCGGGGGTATCCAAAAGATTGAATGTAATATCTTTATATTCAAAGTTCATTACTGATGAGGCGACGGAAATACCGCGTTCCTGCTCAACTTTCATCCAGTCGGAGCGGGCATGTCGATTTTCGCCACGGGCTTTGACAGCACCGGCTTGTTGAATAGCACCGCCGAAAAGAAGGAGCTTTTCGGTCAAAGTGGTTTTACCGGCATCCGGGTGTGAAATAATCGCAAAAGTTTTGCGAGGATTGATTTTATTAGCCATATCTAAACCCAATTTGTATTTATTGCAAAATTTAAGCGGATAAAAACATATTTATTGCAATTTGGCAAGCAAATTTATCTGTTGAAAAAACAGCAAAAAAAATATAGCATTCAAAAGCAGGAGAATTGAATTATGATTTTATTTTTGTTAGCAAGTGCAATGCTCATCGGCGGATATTTTATTTATGGCGTCGTAGTAGAAAAAATTTTGGATATAAACCCAGCAAACAAAACTCCTGCCGTTACAATGACCGACGGAATTGATTTTGTTCCACTAAAGCCGACTAAAATCTTTTTGATACAATTTTTGAACATTGCCGGACTTGGTCCTGTTTTCGGGGCTATTTTGGGGGCATTATATGGTCCTGTATGTCTTTTGTGGATTGTATTCGGCTCAATTTTTGCCGGCGGCGTGCATGATATGCTCTCAGGCACACTGTCTATGCGGAACAAAGGCTCTACCATTGTTGCGTTTGTAAAAAAATATTTGGGCGATAAATTCCACTATTTTTTCATTTTTTTATTGGTTTTTCTGCTTGTTTTAATAGGCTCTATTTTTGCGCAAACTCCGGCACATATGCTCGAAAGTGCTACCGGTTTGCCTTTTGTGGCTTGGCTCGGGATAATTTTCGGATATTATTTCTTGGCAACATTATTGCCGATTGACAAGATTATCGGTCGTTTTTATCCCATTTTTGGCGCTTGTTTGATTATCTCTACCTTTTTGCTGCTGATAGTTTTGTTTGGCAAAGGAATAGATTTTTATCACGACTTGTCGGTTATAAACCAAAATCCCGGCGAGAAACCCATATTTCCACTAATGTTTATCACCATTGCCTGCGGTGCTTTGAGCGGATTTCACTCCACGCAATCCCCGATGATGGCAAGATGCATTACCAACGAAAAATATGCTCGACCGGTTTTTTATGGTGCTATGATAACCGAGGGATTTATTGCGCTTATTTGGGCAACACTCGGGATTGCATTTTATAACGGAACTGCCGGCCTAAACGAAGCTTTGGGGGCAACAGGCAATGCGGGAGCTGTTGTTTCGGAAATTTCAAAAGGATTTTTAGGACAATGGGGCGGATCGCTTGCCGTCTTATCGGTTATTTTCCTGGCTATTACAACCGGCGACACGGCTCTGCGCTCGGCCAGGCTTTCTTGTGCGGACTTCTTAAAATCTGACCAGAAAAAACTTAAAAACAGATTGTTATTGAGTGCAATAATTCTCGGTGTTGCCACAGCGATGGCTTTTATCGACTTGAATAAAATTTGGGTGTATTTCGGTTGGGCGAACCAGCTTTTGGCAAGCATTATGCTCTGGGTTGGAGCATTTTATTTGCGTGAGCATCACAAGAACGAGATGATTGCCATGATTCCTGCTATATTCATTACTTCTGTTTGTGCGACATATTTAGGCTATGCACCGATTTTGCTTGGGTTGCCGATTGAACAATCAATTTGTTTTGGTTTGGTTTTGACAGCAATAATTGTTGTTTTATACTTCTTCAAATGCAGAAAAGTAGCTTACTAGATATTAGAATTTTGTTCTTTTAACAAGTCTACAATATCAACTTCCATAAAGGAACAATTTCAGCAACAATCTCAAAATAAGACTAACAAAATAGATTTTGGAATGGAACTATAGGTTAAATTTGCAAATCGAAGTGGACTAAAATTTAAGTCTTTAATCCACTTTTTTATTTTTAGGGCTTGATTTATATCAAAAAATGAGTACTATGCCTGTACATTTGTGCGGGCGTGGTGAAATTGGTAGACACGTCAGACTTAGGATCTGATGGCGAAAGTCATGGGGGTTCAAGTCCCTTCGCCCGCACCAATCTTTGTGTTTCAACAGGAAAGAGAATAAAAAAATGAAAACTAAAGAATTAAAAGCTGAAGGTTTACAGAAGAAATATAATGTAACCATTGAAAATGCAGAATTTGAGAAAAAAGTTGACGCTAAATTGGATCATATTGCTAAAACAACCAAAATCCCAGGTTTTAGACCTGGTAAAGCGCCGAAAGATATGTTGAAACAAAAGTATCGCGCATCTGTTTTGGGCGAGGCTTTGGATGAGGTCGTAAGTGATGCAGTAAATGCAGTTATTAAGGAAAATAAGCTCCGTTTGGCCATGCAACCAAATGTTAAAATCAATAAATTTGAAGATGGAAAAGATATTGAATTTGAAATGACTGCAGAATTGATGCCGGAAATTAAGATTGGCGACTTTTCTAAAGTTAAAATTGAAAAGCTGACCGCAGATGTGCCAGAGAGCGAAATCAAAAAGGCTTTGGACTACATAGTTCATTCTCGCAGAGAAACCGTTAAGGTTGAGGACAATGCATATGCTGCCAAGAAAGGCGATAGCGTTGTTATTGACTTTGTAGGTAAGGTCGACGGCGAAGAATTCCAAGGCGGAAAAGGCGAAGGATATCCTCTCGAGCTTGGATCAGGCGCATTTATTCCGGGCTTTGAAGATCAGCTGATAGGTGCTAAAGCCGGTGATAAAGTTGATGTAAAAGTTAAATTCCCGGAAAATTATCATGCTAAAAATCTGGCCGGCAAAGATGCTGTGTTTGCTGTTGAAGTAAAGGCTATTCGCCAACCAAAAGAAATCGAAATTAATGATGAGTTTGCTAAATCTGTCGGTGAAAAAGATTTGGCTTCATTAAAAGAAAATATTAGAAAACGTATTTCTGAGGATTACGAGCATGCTTCTAAATTAAAATTAAAACGTCAACTCTTAGATGAGTTGGATAAGGCTTATAGCTTTGATGTTCCTGCCGGTATGGTCGAAGCTGAGTTTAAGGCTATTACTGAACAATATGAGCATGCTAAAAAGCATAATCAACTTGATGAACACGAGAAAAATACTCCTGAAAAAGAGTTAATGGATGAGTATAAAAAGATTGCAACTCGTCGTGTCAAGTTAGGTTTGTTGCTTTCGGAAGCCGGCGAAGTTGCTAAAATTAAGTTGATGCCAGAAGATTTGAATGCCGCAATTATGAATGAAGCAAAAAAATATCCGGGACAAGAAAAAGTTGTTTTGGATTATTATATGAAAAATGCTAAAGCGGTTGAGGCTTTGAAAGCTCCGGTTATGGAGGAAAAGTTAATCGACCATGTTTTGAGCCAGGCTTCAGTAAGTGAGAAAAAAGTTTCGGTTGAAGAACTTTATAAGTTTGAAGACTAATGCTTGGATTATGAAAAAAGCCGTTCGTTAGAACGGCTTTTTTGTGTGTTATAGCTTATTTGCGTCTTAAGAATGACGGAATATCAAGATTATTGTTATCGTCGTCATCGTTACCTGCTAAAGCCGGTGTTACCGGTTCTTGGTAGTGGCGCTCTTGTTCCATCTTTTTCTTGAGGTTGCGTTTGGCAATTGAAAAACCGGTGAAACGCTCAATCAAAGTCGGAGTGTACTCTTTAGTTTCGTTTACAATCAATTTTTCGCTCTCATCTACTTTGGGAGCTGCGTTGAAAACTTGTGGATTGTTGGCAAACAATTCCGGTTCTTCCTCAGTGAATTTAGGAGCATTTTTGGAAGAAAAGCTGTTATTTTGAGCGGATAGTGCACTTTCAAGTTGCGAATCGATATCATTATGTTCAGTTTTGTTGATTACGGCACTAAACAATGATGAAGCCTGCGGGATTTCATTAATGACAGTTGAATTGTTGTCGTCTGCATTTTCTATGTTGGATGATTCAGCAAGATCATCAATAATTGCAATAGGAGCTTGCTGCTCATCAACAGTTTCTTCCGGAGCTGTTTCGATAACAGGTTCTGCGTAAGAATTATCTTCTTCAACAGTCTCTTCTTTAACAATGCTTTCCGGGGTTATGTTGGCAGCAAATTTGGCTAAGTTTGAATCCAGCTCATCGCTAGGAGTATTGGGGGTATTGTCGCTAGCAGAATAACTTTCAGCCAAGTAGTCGGTATGAATAGGAGCTGTCGGTTTGAGTTTGGCAACACGGGCGTTGTCAATACCGGTTGCAACAATTGATACTCTGATTTTGCCGTTAAGCGAATCGTCAAAACTTGAACCAAAAATAATGTTGGCATCTTCGTCAACTTCTTCTTTAATACGGTTTGCGGCTTCGTCAATTTCGAACAAGGTTAAGTCGTTACCACCGGTAATGTTAATTAAGACGCCTTTTGCACCGGTCATATTGCTGTTGTCAAGTAATGGATTCGATAGAGCCTGTTCGGCAGCTTGCAAAGCTCGGCCTTCACCCTCAGCTTCGCCTGTACCCATAATGGCTTTGCCTTTGTCTTGCATGATGCTTTTGATGTCAGCAAAATCAAGGTTGATAAGACCGGGCATCATCATTAAATCGGTGATGGAACGAACGCCGGAGTATAAAACGTTATCAGCCAGAATAAAAGCATCAGCCAAAGTTGTAGTTTTATCGGCAACACGGAAAAGATTTTGGTTAGGAATGATGATAATACTATCAACGGCTGAGATAAATTCTTCAACGGCTTTTTCAGCTATTTCAGAACGTTTTTTGCCTTCAAATTGGAACGGTTTGGTAATTACGCCGATGGTTAAAATACCTTTTTGTTTGGCTATACGGGCAACAACCGGAGCCGCACCAGATCCTGTACCGCCACCCATACCGGCAGTGATAAATACCATGTTGGCGCCTTCAAGCTCTTTTTCAATTTCAGCCTGAGCTTCTTCAGCGGCAGCACGTCCAATTTCGGGACAAGCACCAGCACCAAGACCATGAGTGGTTTCAATACCAAGTTGGATTCGACGGTCACACTTTGAGTTTTCCAAAGCTTGAGCATCAGTATTGGCAACGATAAAATCAACGCCCTCAAGTTTTTTAACAATCATATTATTTACGGCGTTTCCACCGCCACCACCGACACCGATTACGGAAATACGGGGTTTTAGTGTAATCATATTGGTTTCCGGAACAGCTAATTTAACTGGCATAGATTTACTCCACGTTTATAAAAGTGATAACAATTGATGTTATAATATGAAAAAGTGTTTAAGGTTTAGTTACCAAAATTAAAAATTTTGCTTTAACCAATTCATAATTTTGGCAAAACGCCCGCCCTCGGTGTTAATCGGTTTAGAAATAATTTTTGTCGGTTTGCGCTCAGTATAATTTAGCACAAATAACAATAAGCCGATTACGGTCGAGAAAGAAGGGTATTGCAAGACGGGATAGTTAGAAATATCCAAAATATTGCCGATGTTACGGGGACGTCCGAGACGAACCTGTTTATCAAGAATGATTGAAGCTACTTCTCTAATACCTAACAGCTGGCTACCACCGCCAGTAAGGACGATGCGGTGAGAATTAATATCTTTTACTTCAGACAGTTTTTGAGCAACGAGCTCGAACATTTCTTCAACACGAGGTGCAATAATGCCAATCAATTCAGACTTTGGAACTTTTTTGATCATGCTATCGTCTTCTTCACCAACAGGATAAACATTGATAGTCTCGTTTTGATCTTGTGATGTAAGGAAGGCACATCCATGCAGAGTTTTTAAACGTTCTGCATGAGCAAAAGATGTGGTTAAGCCCCAGGCAATATCATTAGTTATATTGTTGCCTCCGACACCGATGGAACTAAAATATACTGGGTGTTTGTGATTGAAGCTGGCAATGCTTGTTGTGCCACCACCAATGTCAATAACAGTGGCTCCGAGTTCTTTTTCATCATCAACCAGGCATGCAAGCCCTGAAGCGTATGATGATAAAACTTTTTCGGCAATTTCAAGGTGAGAATTATCTAAAACCGTTTTGGTATTGCGGTACATGATTTCAGGAACCATTCCCAAAAGTACGTCAACAGATAAAGTTTCGCCAAACAAGTTGCGAGGGTCAGAAGTTTCTTTGCCACCATCAAGTCTGTATCCGGTTTGTAGACAGTGAATCAACTCATTGTCTTCAACATTGATTTTATTGATACCTTTATCCATTACTTTGTTGATTTCAAGCTCTGTAATCGGTTTGGATTTGTTGAGATTGATAGTAGCTTGTTTGGTTGCACTTTTAACACGGCTTCCGGAAATGTTGACAATTATGCGTTCAACACGTTCGTTGGCCATCTGTTCAGCTGCTTCGACGGCATCACAAACTGAAAAAGTTGCTTGTTTGATGTCAGTGATTGTGCCGTTTTTTATGCCTTTTGACGCATTGTATCCGTATCCGGCAATGGTGATTTTTTGATCTCGTCCGACACGGGCAATAATGCAACATACTTTGGATGAACCGATGTCCAAGGCTGCAATTAAGGTTTGTCGGTTAAAAGAATTCATTTTAAAAGCTCCATCTATACTCCGTGTTCTTGCGCTTGATTCCCTTCAGGTTTAGATTTTATAGAATCCTTTTTAGGGGTTACAAGTACCTTATTTTCGAATCTTAAATCAATGATGGTTAATTTACGTTTAAGAATTCCACGAGTTTTATTTAATTTTATTAATCGCTTCCACGCCTTATCGAGATCTTCTGCCGGAAGTTTGATGGTTATGCCGTCTTGAATGCTATCTAAAATAATGTTCCAACGGCGTCCGGATATGAAATTTGCAGCTTTTATACGAGAATATAATTCATCGTCGGTTTTGATGACATCAATCAATTCTTGTAAATGTTCGGGAGCCTTGTGACCAATGATCAGTAGAAGAGGGGTAGGTGGAACCTTTTCGGTATCAATTACCCGGCCTTCAATATCTACAGGGTGAAAATGATTTTTGATTTGCCATATAGCAATAATTTCACGTTCGGTTAAGTTGATTTTAATAACATTAGGGGAATATAGGCGTTCTATAATAGCTGTTTTTACCCAAGGAAGTTGTTCTAAGTCGGTTCGTAACTGATGAATGTCAGGATCGAAAAAGTTGTCGCCGCGGTGAAGATTGATGACATTATTAATTTCATTAAGCGGAGTTTTTTTGCGACCATAAACTAAAATGTCATCTACGGTAAATCCCATTTTGGTGGTAAGTTCAATAAAATAATCAGAAAAAGAAGTAAGTTTTTGAGCTACAAGATTGGTTTTTATTACAAAAATGCCGAATGTGGCAGCGGCAATCGTTGATAATAGGACAAGATTTCCAATAAAACGATATGGCCATAATTTGGGCGAATATATGCGATAACGCTCATCAGTTTTAGGAGCAGGAACTTCGGGTTTTGTGCTTTTTTTCTTGAACCATAACATTATTTATCTATTCCTACTCGCTTGATTTCCCATTCTAAGGTAATATATGTCTTTTGCCTGACAGTGCTAATAATCATCTCTCCCAGAGTTTCAATGTCTTTAGCCGTTGCATTGCCGGTATTGATTAAAAAATTGCAATGTTTTTCTGAAACTTTAGCTCCTCCGAACGAAAAGTTATCGCAACCGGATTTTTTGATTAGTTCCCAGGCTCGTAATCCTTGCGGATTTTTAAATGTAGAACCGGCTGTTCTTTGATTATAAGGTTGTTGGGCTTGACGATAGGCTTTTTGTTGATTAAGAGTTTTTTCAATATTTTCTTTGCTGTCAGAAGAGGTAGTAAAAGTTATGGATAAAACAATCCAGTCATCAGGAAAACAACTGGTTCGATATCCGAGCTCCAAATCATTAACACCGATAGTTTTAATCTCACCAAGTCCGTTGATGATTTGTACTGATTTAATTACATCTTTGACTTCACGTCCGAAGCAACCGGCATTAGTTTTAACAGAGCCGCCAATAACTCCGGGAATTGAACATAAAAATTCCAAACCGGTGATTTGGTTGTTGATTAGGATTTTTTTAAGTTCAATATTTTTTAATCCGGCACCGCAAGTTATTTCATTAAAACCAATTTCAATCTTTTTGAATGCTGGAGAGTCAAGTTTTATGACAACACCGGGAATGCCTCCATCACGAACGAGCAAGTTGGAGCCGCCTCCAATGATAAAAATGGGTGTATTTTGAGGACAATGACGAATAAAAAAGCTTAAATCTTCGCTGTCATGAGGAATGTACATGACTTCGGCCGGTCCGCCAACACCAAACCATGTATGTTTACTCAAATTGACATTGGTTAAATATTTACCTTTTACTTTAGGCAGAGATTTTAGAAGAGAGTTTTTTTTAAAAAAGTTGAACATGCTAACCTCTCTTTACAACCTTTTCAACAAGATCAGCAAGACGTTTGTCTGCATCTGTAATGGCAAATTTTTTAGTGTTTTCTGACATTTTTAATAATTCGTCAGGTGCGTTTATAAGATGTAAGAGTATGGAACAAAGATGTTGAGCGGTGAATTCTTTTTGAGCAATGACTAATCCGCCTTGATTGTCCTTAAATTCAGTAGCATTTGATGTTTGGTGATCATCTGCAGCTGTCGGTAAAGGAATCAAAATGGAAGGAATACCTGCGGCGGCAATCTCACTGACACTTGAAGCTCCGGCTCGAGAGATAATAAGATGCCCTGTCGAATATAATTCAGACATATTATTGAAGAAGTTAGAAATATTGCATTTGCAAACAGTAGTACTGTAAGCTTTTTGAATATTATCAATATCATCAGCGCGACATTGCTGTGTGATATGAAGACGTTTTTGAGTTGCAGTATCAAGCATTTTTATTGCTTCAGGAATAACATCTCCAAAGACTTTGGCACCTTGCGATCCTCCAAATACAAGTAAATTAAATATATCTGTGCCTGTTGACGGATTGTATGATTGTTTAAACAAATTGGAAATGTTTGCACGAACAGGCATTCCTGTTCTGGATGTGCGTGTTCCAGAAGGTGCATATTTGGTCTTTGCAAAACTTGTAGCAATTACGGTTGCATATTTGCTGAGAAGACGATTGGTGCGACTCATAACAGAATTTTGTTCATGTAAGATAAGTTTTTTGCCTAAGAGAATCGCAGCAACGGAGCATGGAAAAGATGCATATCCGCCAAACCCGACAATACAACTAGGGCGATTACGAATGATAATCCACATAGATTGAAATATACCGATAGAGACTTTAATCAAACTTTTGATTTTGAATAATTTTCCTTTGCCGACAAAAGCACCGCTCAAAACGGCGCGATTTTCGATTTCTCCGAGTTTACCGTGGTAGTTGTTCTGGCCTCGTTTGTCCGTAACCAACATCAAACGATAGCCTCGTTCTGCCAACTCTTGTGCTAAGGCTTCTGCAGGATACACGTGTCCGCCGGTGCCACCGGCTGTAAGTATTATGAGCTTGTTTTTAGGACTATCGGTCATCTTTGTCCTCCGCATGAATGTTTTTACGAGTAATAGCAAGTAACATTCCCATTCCGATTGCGGTAGCAATGATCGAAGAACCGCCATAGGAAATGAAGGGGAGTGTCATACCCTTGGTAGGAATTAAATGCAAGGTTGAAGCCATATTGATAATTGATTGTAATCCGAATGACATGGCCAATCCTGATGCTGATAAAATTATAAATAAATTATTGTCTTTGCATGATAAAAGTAAAGAACGTATTACGATTGTGGCATAAATTGCAACAATCGCCAAGCATAAAAATACGCCATATTCCTCACCGGCAACGGCATAAATGAAGTCGGTATGTGCATCGGGAATATGAGAACGAACAATTCCTTCTCCCGGACCGCGTCCGAACAAATTGCCACTTTGGAAGGCTTCTAGTGATTTCTTAACCTGAAAGCTCAGTTCTCCGCCAGAGGCAAAAAATTGCTGAAAACGAGCCTGAAAGTGTGGAAACATAAAATAGATTCCTACTAGCCCGCTGATACCGAGGACTGCAAGTATTGGGATGAGAATCAATGGCATACCGCTTAAATAAAACTGGAATCCCCACACCAAGGTTACAACCGCAGTCATACCAATATCAGGTTGGCACATAATAAGACCGGCAGTTATGCAAAATAGCGCAATTGAAAGCCAGTTACCGGGAAATTCACTATGTTGGCGTTGACCATCAAACAGCCAGGCTGCAGTTACAATAAAAAATGGTTTTATAAATTCAGATGGTTGAAGCGAAAAACCAAAAAGTGAAATCCAACGAGAAGCCCCTTTGTTGGCTTCGCCAGTAACAAAAGTCATAATAACCAGAATTAGGGCAATTAAATAGCCTAACAAAGAAACACGGCGGATAACCTTAAGCCTTTGCATGGATAGAAAAATCATGACCCCAAAAGCAATAGGGGCAAAGAATAAATGTCTTTGGATAAAGTGATAGCTACCATAACCAATACGTAGGGCAACTGCCGGACTGGCTGAAAAAGTCAGAAAAATGCCCAATACCATCAAAGCAGTAATACACAACAAAAGAGGTTTGTCGACAGTCCACCACCAATTAGCAAAACGGCTGTTTGTACTGTGTTTTGACAGCATTATTCAGCTCTCCAAAATGAAGATATCAGCATTAACAGACCTAGCATTGAAGCAATCCATGAAATAATTACAAAACGAGCAACGACGGTGGTTTCTTTCCATCCTTTCTGTTCAAAATGATGATGTATCGGAGCCATCAGAAAAACTCTTTTTTTGGTACGTTTGTACCAAAATACTTGAATCATAACGGATAAAGCTTCTGCAACAAAAACAATGCCGATGAATGCCAACAAAATTTCCATTTTATTGAAAACAGCCACTGTTCCCAGCAAGGCTCCGAGAGATAGTGAGCCGGTATCGCCCATAAAAATTTTAGCCGGGGAGCAGTTAAACCATAAAAAGCCTAAACAAGCACCGATTACGGCTGAACAGATAATGCTTAAGCTTTGCATTTGAGGAAGTGAGTAGCTGCTATAGCCAATCATGCCGGCAACTATGCCTAAAACCAAGAATGGCGGGATTACCAATCCTGAAGCCAAGCCGTCAAGACCGTCACTCAGATTTACGGCATTAGATGAGCCTGCAATGACGAGCATAACAAAAGGAATGTAGAAATACCAAAGATTGAGAGGGTAATCAACTATAGGGATAATGGTTATATATTTTGAATTATCGTAGAGAGAAATAGCGAACATTGCGACACCAAAAGCGGTGGCAAATTGAATGAGGAGTTTGATTTTTGCAGTCATAGCATTTGGAGTATGCTTTTTGACTTTGATGTAGTCGTCATAAAAGCCGGCTAATCCGAAAATAAGTAATACAGCCAAACATACCAAACTTATGCCGTTGGTGATGTCGGTAAAAAGTAAAATCGAAATAATTATTGATAGCAGAATAAGCAGACCTCCCATGGTAGGGGTTCCTTTTTTGGTGGCCAAATGACTTTTGGGACCATCTTCACGGATTGGTTGTCCTTCGTGTTGCCAAGAGTGCATTATGGCAATGAATTTTTTGCCACAGGCGAACATGATAATGAGGGAGGTAAAAAAAGCTGCAAAATTTCCGGCAAGAGGAGGTAGATAATTGTATAACATGACAGTATTCCTATTGATTTAATATTTATGGGTCAGCATAACAGATAATGTCTAAAAAATTGATTAAAATTGTGCCTTGAATTGCAGATAAGTCAAATTATTTAAACTTTGGATTAAATCAAAAGCGGTAAAAAATGATGATTAGTGGAAAAAGGCGTTATTGGAGAGCTATGTTGGCAATTGTCGTAGGTGGGGCAATTGTATTTTTAGTAAAATATTATACCGATGTTTGGCAAAAATCAGTTAGTGAGGTATTACCGGAAGTTAGAGCTGTCAGTATAAAAGAGGAGAAAGTTGCGGTTGAAAAAGAATATATAGGTTATGTAACTCCGATTAATGCTGTTGATGTTTATCCGTATCTCAATGGTTTTGTAAGTGAAGTTATGGTGCAGGGAGGGCAAAATGTTAAAGTCGGAGATGAATTGGTTAAAATAAGGCCGGAAGAATATATAGCAACTTTGGAAGAGGCAAAGGCAGCAGAGATGAAGGCAAAAGCTGATTTTGTATATGCTCAAAATTATTATGAAAGGATTAAAAAAGCAGGAGTTAAAGCCGTTTCTAAGACGGAAATTGATAATGCAGAAGCTAAATTTGAGGCATCAAAAGGAGCATTGGCTCAAGCTAAAGCGGCAGTTGAAAAGGCAGAAGTTAATTTGGGATATACAGTGATTACGGCGACAATTGACGGTGTGGTTGGGAATGTAGAGCTGTCGGTGGGAGATTATATTACTCCGCAAAATAAATTATTTAGTATTGTGCAGACCGATCCTACGAGAGTTGTTTTTTCAATCAGCGATAAAGACTATTTAGAAGAAATAAATTTGAGTCAAATGTTTGCAGGGGAGCAGATTAATTTGCGTTTGTCGGACGGAAGTGAATATGAGCATGAAGGAGATTTTAAGTATGCAGATAATTCAATGGATAAGTCGACAAATGCGATAGCGATCTATGCTGATTTTACGAATCCTGATAGAAAGTTGGTAGATAATTCTTATGTTACGGTTATTGTTAAGCGGCAGTATAGTGGTGTTGTAGTGCCAAAAGATTTGGTTAAACTTGTGCCGGATGGAGCAGAAGTCAACGTTGCAGATGGAAATGTGGTAAAACCTTATCTAGTCAGTATTCTGAATGAATATGGAGATAAATATATTTTGCGAAATAATTTTGGTAAAAATTTATTATTGGTGCTTGATAAAGTTACGGTCAATAAGGACGAGCAAAAAATGAAAATACTTAAAGAAGGAGATTAAGGGTGTTTTCAGGTTATTTTATTGATCATCCGAGATTTGCAGCTGTTATTTCAATTGTAATGGTTTTATTGGGATTATTGGCGATTGTTGTTTTGCCTGTTTCGCAATATCCGCAAATTACTCCGCCGCAAATTGTGGTTAGTACCAGTTATCCAGGCGCAAGTGCTCAAGTCGTGGTTGATACAGTAGCGGTACCGATCGAAAATCAAATTAATGGTGTCGAAAATATGCTGTACATGAGTTCTTCGTCAAACGATAACGGAGAATATAAACTTACAATTACATTTAATGTAGGAACGAATCCGGATATTGCTCAGGTAAAAGTACAGAATCGCCTGAACCAAATAATGTCACAACTTCCGGCAATTGTGCAACAAGAAGGTGTGGAAGTTACAACAGAAATGGCCAATATGCTCGGAATGTTGGTTTTGAGATCACCAAATAATACGTATGATGATTTATATTTAAGTAACTATGCTTATGCGAATCTAAAAAATCCTTTGGGGCGTGTTGAAGGAGTGAGTAATGTACAGATTTTTGGTCCGCAATATAGTATGAGGGTATGGCTAAATCCTGATAAATTAGCATCGTTGAATTTGGATAGTGATGAAATTGTTAATATTATTGCCTCCCAGAATATTCAAGCTTCAATTGGCAGTATAGGAGCGGCTCCGTCAAAAGAAAAAAATAATATTGTGTTGTCGTTGGCGGCTAAAGGATTACTCAATTCGGTAGAAGATTTTAGAAAAATTGTGGTTGCAACTTCAGAAAATGGCGGAATTGTGCGTTTGGAAGATGTCGCAAGAATAGAGCTTGGGGCTGATACGTACAAAATGAAAGCAAGTTATGATAATGCTCCGGCGGTGATTATGTCTTTGAGCCAAACTCCGGGATCAAACTCGCTGAATATTATGAATGATGTCAGAAAAGAAATTACTAAGTTGTCTAAAATGTTTGCGGAAGACATGGAACTTGAAGTGGCATATGATTCTACTCAATATGTGAAGGCATCAATAAAGAGCATTATTGAAACATTATTTATTACTTTTTTGTTGGTAGTATTGGTAACATATGTCTTTTTACAAAAAGTGACTACTACGCTTATTCCTTTGATTACAATACCTGTTTCATTGATCGCAACATTTGCCGTTTTGTATGCGGTCGGTTTTGATATCAATATTTTAACCTTGTTTGCAATGATTTTAGCAATTGGTTTGGTGGTTGATGATGCTATTATTGTGGTCGAAAGAGTGCAATATTTGATGTTTTATAATAAAATGCCAGCTCATGATGCTTCGGTTAAGGCAATGGAACAAATTGGGAGTGCTGTAGTAGCAACGACTTTTGTTTTGCTGTCAATCTTTGTACCGGTAGGTTTGATGGCCGGAATTACCGGAAAAATCTATCAACAATTTGCAATGACAATTGCTACAGCAATTGTGTTTTCAGCTTTTAATGCATTAACTCTCAGTCCGTCGCTTTGTGCAGTACTGCTTAATAATACGGCAGAAAATAAAAAGTCGAGATTTTTCAAGATGTTTGATGCAATGATTGAATATTTAAAAAATAAATATTTATTGGCAGTAAATCTTTTTTGTAAGGACTTAAAATTAACAATTATTATTACGATTGTTGTTATTGCTTCTATTGTCGGGGGATTTATGTTTACGGCATCTTCTTTTTTGCCGGAAGAAGATCAGGGTATTGTTTTTGCCGATGTGCAACTTGATGATGAAATGGGCATAAACCAAACAACGGCAGTATTGCAAAAGATGGGAAAAAAAATCAAACCAATTGAGGGAGTGGAGTATTTTATAAGTGTTGCCGGGTATAGTATGTTAGGTGGTGCCGGTGAAAATGTTGCACTTGGAGTTGTGGGATTAAAACCATGGGGAGAGCGAGAGGCAAAAAAAATTTCAATTGAAAAAATTAGTCAACAGTTGAGTGAGATGTTTGCTGATTTTGGTGAAGCCAAGATTAATTTTTTTGCTCCGCCGTCTATTCCTGGAATTGGAAACAGTGATGGTTTGAGTTTGGAGTTTCTGGCTTCCAATTCTGATTTGTCTTCAATGGAAATGTTTGAGGAATTGCAAAAATTTTTGGGTGAACTAAATCAAAATAATAAACTTGCATATGCTTTTAGTGTATATAGCGATGATGCACCGCACGTTTATTTGGATATAGACAGGACAAAACTTGAGGCTTATGGGATAGAGGTCGGCTCTTTGTTCTCGACTTTACAAAATAATTTAGGTTCAAGGTATGTAAATAATATTACATTGAGTGGACTAGTGAATAAGGTAATTATTCAGGCCGATTTTGATTATAGACGTAGCATTAAAGATGTAAAAGATTTGTATGTTCGCTCAAATAAGGGAGCAATGATTAAGGTTAAGAGTTTTGCAGATATAAAAATTACAATGTTGCCTAAGATTATCAATCGTTACAATCAATATCAAGATGCTTCAATTGTGGCACAAACGGCTAATGGTGTGAGTACGGGGGGCGCAATATTATCGATTGAGCAAATGGCGCAAAAATTGTTAAATCCGGAAGATTATCAGATTGCATGGACCGGCCTTAGTTTGCAAGAGGTTGAAGCTTCAGGTCTGGTTTTAATATTAATAGGGTTGGCACTGGTTTTTTGTTATTTGTTTTTGGTGGCACTTTATGAAAGTTGGATGTTGGCCTTTGCGGTAATGTTTTCAACAATATTTGCAATTTTGGGGGCTTTAGTCGGTTTACATATTATGGGGCAGTCGTTGAGTATTTATGCTCAATTAGGGTTGGTGATGATGATTGGGTTGGCGGCTAAGAATGCCATTTTGATTGTAGAGTTTACCAAGGATTATCGAGAAAAAGGAGAATCGATTTTAGATGCTTCGTTGAAAGGAGCAGAAGAGCGTTTTAGGGCGGTGCTTATGACAGCAATGACTTTTATTTTGGGAGTTTTTCCGATGGTTGTAGCAAAAGGTGCCGGTGCGGCCAGCCAGATAGCAATCGGAACAGCCGTTTTTTGGGGAATGATTGCGGCAACGGGAGTAGGTATTATATTTATTCCGGCTTATTTTGCATTGTTTGAAACAATTAAAGAGTACGTGGGAAAAAGGCAAAAGAATGCAAAAAATTTATAAAATATTACCAATTATATTGCTGACAGCATGTTCTGTAGGACCAGATTATGAACGTCCGCAATTTTGGGCAGATGAAGAATTGCAAAAAACACTAAACTTGAAAAGTAATAATTATGCCCTTGATAAAGAGTGGTATAAAATGTTTGGCGATGAGACATTAAATAATTTGGCGGTTGAGGCAAAAAATAATAATTTAAATATTAAAGTGGCATTAAGCAGGTTGCGTCAGGCAAGATATAATCTTGATATTGCGAGAGTTACTTATTTTCCGATGGTCGATGTCGAAAGTGATTATAATTATGCTTATGCTCAAAAATATCAGGAATTTGGCAATAAAAATGATTATTTTCATGTAGGATTTGATGCTTCTTGGGAAATAGATATTTGGGGGAAAGGCCGTCGTACTACTGAAAGCTCTGTTGCCTTATATAAAGCAACATCAGCAAATATGGAAAATGTTTTGGTGACCGTAACTTCTGAAGTGATTAATGATTATGTGATGCTCAAAACCGAGCAAAGTCGCTTACAAAATGCCAGAAATAATTTACGTCTGCAGCAAGATATTTTACAGAATGTTAAAGACAAGTATAAGTCAGGTTTGGTAGGAGAAGAAGATTTATATCAGGCCGATTTTGCAGTTCAGAATACAAAAGCCTTAATTCCGGATCTGGAAAAAACGGCAGAGAATTATAAAAATGCAATAAATGTTTTGTTGGGAAAATTGCCAGATGATAAGTTGTTGAATAAGGATATGTCAGCAATAAAGTCTGTTTTTAGGTTTGATATTGAAAAAATAAGAGAGTTTCCACTAGAAGCTCTGCGTAATCGTCCAGATGTTAGGGAAGCAGAAGAAATGCTGAAATCAAAAAATGCTAATATAGGAAAAGCAATTGCGGCAATGTTTCCTAATATAAGTTTGAATGCAGCGTTGGGACGACAAGGTCATAGTATAAAAAGCCTTAATTATGCTAAAAATGCTGCCTATGGTTATAATCCTGAAGTGAGTATGCCCTTTTTACATTGGGGGCAGTTGCTAAATGAAGTTAAGCTAAGCAAGGAGATTAAGGAAGAGTATTTATATACGTACCAAGAGGTTTTGCTTAATGCAATAAATGAAGTTAAAAATGCAATTAATGCTGTTGAAAAAGAGTATGAAAAAAATGAAGCCCTGCAAAAGGCTGAAGCAGATATGAAAAATGTTTTGAAAACAATGAAAATTAAATATAATGAGGGACTGATTGAGTTTAGTGATTTATTGATAAGCGAACGAAATTTGCTTTCAGCCCAAGATGATTTAATCAACAGCAATGGCAATATATGCCAAAACATTGTGGTTTTTCATAAGGCGGTGGGCGGAGGTTATTGATCGTTCTGACGGCGTAAGTAGACATTGGTTACATCCGGAATTTCATAATTACGAGTGGTGTAGCCACGATCGGTCATGCAGTTAACATATTTTCGAGGGCTGATGTCGTCGTCTTCTTCCCGGGTAGGCACATTAACCATAATCGGTTGAGCTCCGGCATAAGGTATAAAGCTTGCCCAAACGCCACTTTTACCGTTCCAGTCGGCAAGAATTTCAAAATGTTTTTCTTCAGTTCTGAATACTTTGCTATAAAACTTCTTTATAGCCGGGAAGAGCTTGAATGTTTTGGCTTTCTCTATGCAAAATTTGTGATCGGTAGAAAATTTTTGAACACCAGTGTGTGGACGTTGCCAATGAAAAATATCTTGTCCGTTGCCATGAGCTCCGACCCAGTTAAAAGGAGGTATGTTCCATATTGGTCTGTCATGAACAACCTTGTCTTTTCTGAAGGGATTAAGAGAACACGCACTCAGTAAAATAAGTATGGCAACGAGTATGAAATGTTTATTTTTCATGACTAAAAATCCAAATTACTGTAATGTTTTGATGGTAATATACCTTTTATATTATCCTTTAATATTTCTTTGAAGCTAGGGCGTGATTTTACCTTTGAGTACCAAACTTTAGCATTTTTGTAGCCTTCCCAAGGAACATCACCCAAGTAATCAATAATTGATAAGTGAGCTGCAGCACTAATATCAGCGAGAGAAAAATTATCTCCAGCCAAAAAATTGCGATTTTCACATAGCCAATCAAGGTATTCCATGTGAAAATTAAGATTATACAACCCCGTCTTTAATACGCGAGAATCAGGAGCAGTGCCTGAAGTAAAGCGTTTGAATACTTTTTCATTGACAATGGTTTTGTATACTTCACGATAAAATTTGGTATCAAACCATTCAGTAAGACGGCGTATTTCTGCACGTTTTTTACAGTCACCGCTAATCAGAGGAAACTCTTTGGGATGATAAAATTCATTCAAAAACTCACACGTAGCGTTATTGCCGGATATGACATTACCATCATAAATGAAAATAGGTAATTCTCCGGCAGGATTAAAGCGCAGAGCTTCAGCTGATAAATGCCATGGTTCTTCCTCTTTCAAAACAAACAGAACACGCTTTTCACTAAGAAGAAAGCGAACTTTTCTTGAAAAAGGAGAAATTGGATGATGTATTAATAATCCCATGTGTTTTGCCCCGCGAAAATAATCGATATTATCAATTTAGCAACTTGTTATGTTTTGGTCAAGTTACATATTAGACTTGTTGAGATTATACTCTTCAGGGACGATGCCGGTGCTTTCTTCCGCTAATTGTTTAAGTGTTTCAAAAGCTGTATCCTTTATTTTTTGCCGTAATTCTTCCTGGCCAATCCATTCAGTAAGATAGTGTGATAAAGAACGACGAGATGGTGACATCTTTGAAACCCCAATAAAGAGTGGCATATTCCAAATGCCTCTTTTTGAAAAACTGACCATGTTTTTGACTCCCAGTTTTATGGCTTCTGCCATACCGTACCAATATGTAGTGAAGATATAATCAATTTCTCCGGTTATTAGTTTGCGGTACATTTCATCGCTACTGTCCAGCGTTTCAATATCAAATTTTTTGAGTTGTTCTCTTACAAAATCACTGAAATGATCGTGGCTGTTTATGGCTCCTTTGAGTTCTTTGAGATCATCAATTCCTTTTACTTGAGAAATAAGAGTTGGAGTCATGACTAAATGAACCGGATTGTCAATAATTGCAGGATAAATGATTTTCCATTCTTCGTATAAATCGTTATCTGCGTACATTCCAAGGATTATATCGGCTCCTTTTTTGGCTCCTTTATCGACAGCTTTTTCATATGTTTCGGCACAATAGGCCTCAATTTCTTTATTTGCGGTTTTTTGAAGATTATCAATCAATTCTTTAAATAGGCCGGCATCACTACATTTTTGTTTTTCACTAAACGGAAAGTAGTCAAAGAAAGAGACAAACGATAACGTATCATTGGTAAAATGATAATTTTTTTCAACACGAATCTGTGAAACGGCATGGTGAGCACAAAAGATACTTAAGGCAATAAATGCGGATAATGCAAAAATTTTTTTCATATAAAATCTCCTTAATGGTTGCGCTCAATTATATAATAAGCCAAACGGCAAAGGTTATCGGCTTTGTTATTGAAAGATGATAAATCTTTAATTGCGCCGTTGATTAATTCGGTAGCAATTTGTTTTGCCATATCCAATCCATAAAGATTAACAAAGGTGAGCTTGTTTTGGTCTGTGTCTTTATGTAAAGTTTTGCCGACAAGTTGCTCGTTGCCGGTGGCATCGAGAATATCGTCGATAATTTGGAAAGCAATACCGATTTTGCGAGAATAATTGGTCAAGTTTTCAAATTGTTCAGCAGATGATTGTCCCAGTACAGCGCCGGCTTCAACAGCATAGCTGAGCAGGCGTCCGGTCTTCATCTCTTCAATATGTTTAATGATGTTTTCAGAGTCTTGATGTTGCAGATTATAAGTGGATGCAATAAGATCAAGCATTTGTCCTGCAACCATGCCATCGAAAGGTCCGGCAGCTCGTGCTAACATTTCAATTAAGCGGCAGCGAGTGGCAGGATCTGTGGCGGTTTGAGGATAACTCATTATTTCAAAAGCATAAGTGAGCAGACCATCTCCGGCAATAATTGCCGTTGCTTCATCAAATTGTTTGTGGCAGGTCGGAAATCCACGGCGCAAATCATCATTATCCATTGCGGGCAAATCATCATGGATAAGTGAGTATGTATGGAGCATTTCCAATGCCATGCCAACGTTAATTGATTGTTCAAAAGGTATGCCGAAAAGGTTGGCGGTTTCATAAACCAGAAACGGGCGTAGCCTTTTCCCTCCGCGACTAAGGGAGTAGTGCATGGCTTCACATACTCTTTTTTCATCGCCCGTCGGAAAAATAAAAAAGCGAGAAATTTCCTGATTGAAGCGTTGCGAAAAGTTTTTTAATGTTTCTGTAAAATCAGTCATTATTATCCATCTTATCCAAAGGGGTTAAAACGGATGATCCGTTTTTTTTGGTTTCGATTTTTTCAATTTTTAATTTGGCATCATTTAATTTTTTTTCGCATAGTTTTTTGAGCGCAACTGCTTGTTCATATGATGATACAGCGTCATCAAGTTTTATTTTGCCGGCCTCAAGTTCTCTTACCAAATTTTCAAGCTTGGTAAGGGCTTCTTCAAAACTTAAATCAGATATTTTCTTTTCTGGCATTAGTTGTCTCCCATAATTTGATAATGATATTAAAGTCATAATCTTTAAATTTCAATACCAATGTATATTTTATAAATGCCTAATCAATAAAATACGGAGAGAAATATGAAAATTAAAAAGATTGTTCAGGGGGCTAAAATTTTGAAATCTTTGGGAAACAGTAAGCGTCTTGAGATAGTCTATAATTTACGCAAAAAAGAAAAAAGAGTGAGTGAGTTGGAAAAAATTATGAAAATAAGCCAGTCAGCATTGTCGCAACATTTAGCAATATTAAGAGCGACGGGAATCGTTTCAACCCGTCGCTCGGCTCAATCAATATATTATTCTCTTGTTGATGATAAGTGCTATAAAATACTCAATCTTATTGATGAAATATACGACTAAGATGCTGTATTTTCAGAATCGGCAAGACCGAGTTTTTCTAACATGTTATCATTGATGTCTTCACGCTGCGCCACAATCCACTCCGGAACATTTGGAGCCGGAGGTATCTTGGCCAGAGCTTTCATTTTGGGGTCAAGATACCATCTGGGAGAATCAGCCATAATCGGGTGATCAATATTACTTTGCATCAAAACCACCTGTTTAAGTTGAGGTAAACTCAACAATTGAGAGGTCGTAATAACGGAGACACCCTGCAGAGAATAAGTGGTGTTTTTAGCGAAAGGATTAGCTCCTTTAGCTGCAAAACCTTCTTGTTTTGAAAAAGATGTGGTCTGAACGGTTTTGTTGCCGACCATTTTTGAAAAACGTTGTGCAGTTTGCTCGTTGTTTTGTGATAATATGACTTTACAAGCAGTTGTAGAAATAACAGTTTCCAAATCATCTTTTCCATATTTACCGGAGATTTGTCCTAAATCTTGTCCAATAAGCAAGTAAGCTACTTTTTGACCACGACCGACAGCCGGTCCGTCAATAATGGCTTTTAGCTTAGGCATTTGCGGAAACTCGTCCAAAACAAACATTGTTGGGAATGGTCCCATTTTGCCATCAGAAGGATTGACATAGTTTGGTGGGTTAGAAATAAGATAAGAGGACATTAATTCAATAAAAATACCGTTAATAACACCTAATGCTCTGGCATCAACCTGATTAACCGACAGATAAACCGAAATAGGTTTCCATGCGCCGGTAATTGGGTCTTTCATGCCACGTAAATCTTTGAATTGAATATCAGAAAAACTGGTACGAGCAACAACGGCAGAGTTTTTAAACACGTTAATACCGGCAAATGCGGTTGACATTACGGAACCACGTTCTTTGTCCGGCATGTTACTTAAGGACGAAAGCTCTGTATAAGCACGTTGAGTATATCCATATTTACGGGCTTCTTCAATAGCGGCCTCTAGCAAATCGCGCATTGGGTCGGCCATGGCGGCCATTTGATCACCTTCATCCATACGGCGACGAATTTCCTGTCCTTGTTTGATTTGAGCTTCGGTTAGCCATTCCATAATCATAGCAATACAAGCTTCACGTCCAACCCATTTTTCAGGTAATAAATCCCATGTGCCAATCGGGACATAATTTTCAACTGTTAAATTGTTGTTGCGTAGATCGGTTATAGCTCTTATGGCTGCCGGATTGTGCATTTTGATATCTTCGTAATATCCTTCAAGAACGTGGCGGTCTTCTGCGTCAAGCTTTCCTTCATAAATGCGGCTGATAAAATAGTCATTAGCGCGAGCTTTTTCGCATTTAGAAGCGATAAAGTGAATAAAACCGGTTAAGGCTGCACGCCCCGTTTGTGACCAGTGCGGATCGGCACCGCCTTTAGGGTCTTCAACCAAAATGTTGCACATGGAGTCGATGTACATATCACGAGCCGGTCCTGCCATCGGGATACATGATGGAGACAACGGATTCCAACTCGGGTAATAAAGGCCTTCTTCAGGTTTATCTTCTGCACCCCAGTTGATAATAAAGACCGGACCTTCTTTTGCGCGTGCGCCGGAAGTGCTGTAACATAATTCCGGTTTAGGGTCGTTAATAATTAAACTCATTCCTTTGGAGTTAAAAATTGTAGGAATTACAACACCGGCGGTTTTACCAGTTCCCGGAGGTGCGCAACAAAGTGTGGATAAAGTTTCAGGCAGTTTCAGGTAGTAGCCCTTATATTTGCCGACAACCATGCAAAAGCCGTCCAGCAGTTTCATTGCCTTAATATCTTTTAGAGTAGCCATACGACCGGAACCGTGAATGTTTGACTGAAAACGGTATGGGTTAGATATGGCTCCGACAATCAAACCTATCGGAAGGGTTAGTATTGGTAATATCGGTAACCATAGTCCGACGTTAAAATTGCCTTGATGGTTAGAAATTTGATGAAACCAACGTCCATATTGGTGGAAAAGATATGCAGGATTTCCAACAATCGTAGCTAAGAATTTGCCAACATTGGTCATGGATTCTTTTGATACTCCACTACCAATAAGATAACCAAGAGGCAAAGATAAAGCAGCTAAAAGAATCGTAACTAAAAGGGTAATGATTACGGTCAAAGCCATCCATTGGACAGCGTGGTCGTATTCTTCCCATTCTTCTCCGCGTTTTTTCATATTATTCAATTTCCTTTGTTTACTTTATAGAGTTAAGAATATTAATCAATTTGTCAAGTTTGCCGGGGGCAATCGGCTTGTCCGCATTAGGAAGAGCCCGGGCAAACAATCGCATTTCTTTTGGTGTACCACGATCAATACGTGTAACATTAACCTGTTGTTCTTCCCAAATTTCAAACATGTCTTCAGCATTAATGATGTTGCCAATTTGTACAATAACAAACGGTATAATCGCAAAATGCATATCAGCGGCATCTAAAACGTCAGAAACGGTTTCACGAGCTAAAGAAATCTTGCGTACCGGCGAAATGCGATGTGAGTTTTCAGAAAACCATAAAGGCTCTTCATCATTGAAACGTTCTTCATCAGCTAACCAATCTCCGGGTTCGCGGTCAAGCATGCACAAACAGATGCGGTTGGCCGAAACGGCGACATAATCAATAATAGTATTTTTAACCGAAACACGGCTGATAACTTCATAACCTTTTTGGCGAATAATATCAATACATGAACCACTAGGTGATTTAGATGATTGATTGTTGTTGGTGTTATCTTTTGACTTTGAGGAGGAACGTGAAACTTGGAATTCGTCCTTATCGGTACGTTGATAATCGCGGGAGTTGCGTTCTCTTCTTTCATTTTTACTGGAAGGAAGCTCGTCATCTTCATCGTAAGTTTTGCGAGAAGATGTATAAGTTTTTTGCGGTTTAGGCGTTGGATTAACGTCAAATGAGTCAATGTCAAAATCTATATCATCGCTATCATCGTCAAATTTGAACAAGGCATGCTCAAATTTTGCCGGGGTAGATGATGGAGTAGGGGTGGATGGTTGTGCCGGCGCAGAAGTCGATGATAAAATCGGGCTACGGATAATTTGAGCAGACTGGGCAGAGTTTAGTGTCGGCTGAGGAGTAATCAAAGTCGTCTGTTCAACAGGAGGTGGAGTTCCGCGTAAAGCGCGGGGTCGAATTTCCTTGTATGATTGCTTACGTTTGATAGGAGTTACACCGGTGTTGGTGGTGATAATTTTAACCGGTTTGTAGAAGAAGTTTCGGAACAATTTCCACGGTAGAGAAATGATAAACCAAAGAAGTTTTCCCCAAGAAACAAGGCTTAAGGCAATCCAACCAGTGAGCCATAACGGAATGAATGATATGATGATGAGGACAAAGGCCCATTCTTTAGGTTCGGAAATGACCCATGATGTAGACCATAAATCCCATGCATACCGCCAGTGGTCAGGGTTTAACATGTCAAAGTGCCAATTGCGTAGCAAAATAACCCTGATGCTTTCCATAAAGAAAACACTCCAGATAAGCCCTACAATAACAATCCTGGCCAATATCAGTAAGGGTTTCAAGCACTTCTCCTACTATTGTTCGTCGGCTTTTTGATGAAAGTCCCGACTCTTTTCTTCAAAGTTACTACGAATTTTATTTGAATTCAAATCTTTTTTATCTTTTCCTTTGGGCATACGACTCGCAATCAAGTCATCCATTACCTGTTGAGGAGAACGTTTGGCGGTTCCTCCTCCCATATTCTTTAGGGTAATATTTTTAGGAGCCTTAGAATACTTGCGTTCTTGGTAGCTGTTGTACCAAAAGATTGGGAAAAAGATGATTTTGGCAACTGAAAGTTGATTAGCTTTTTTCCACCCCCATAACCATAAGGGAATGATGGCAATTAACATGGCGAGAAAAGTGTATTCCTGAAAAGAATTGATGACACCGCCTTCTTCCCAAAATTCGGAAATTTTTTCCCAATATACTTTCTTAAAAATATCAAATTTCCAGATGCTTTTTAACAAAATGCGGACAATACTGAAATACAGTATTGTCCAGACAACGCTGATAAAGCAAAAACGTATAAAGCGCAAAATCTTTTTATAAGCCATGACCTACTGCCTTTGCTTTGGCATACTGAACAGTAGGAGATTCCTGCTGATTAGTATGAGGCGTGGTCTGCTGTTTTTTAGCAAGAACATTACTTCTTATCTGCGAGATTTTACGCAGAAGTTTTTGTTTTCGATTTGGTTCTTCCTGTCGTAGGTGAAGTCTTTGCTCTCGATATTCATTAAGACGTTGCTCTTTATTAGCAATATATTCATCATAATCCCTATAGGTTTGTGCAGCTTCCCTTAGTGTCTGATTTTGTGTTTTGTCTTTTTCAAATATAGTTGCATTATTTGCGTATTCATTATCAACCTGAGGATTAGTTTTGATTGTACTGTTGGGATCTGCCATCAAACTGTTTATTACTTTATTGCAACGCGGTATGTAAGGATTATTAACGACCTTTTCTCCGAGTTCGACAAAACGCCCATCTTCTGCTTCTGTACGGCTGAAATTGTAGGCTTTGTCGGCAAGATCATAAATTTTTGTTAAAATAGTTTTTTGAGGAGAAATACCACTGATTTCGTGTCTGGCAGCATTAAAAATATCACTTTTATCAGTATTCAATTGTTTATTATACGCCTGCTGTAAATCTTCGCTAGTGTTAGCATAATCGGTATTTTCAGCCAAACGTTTCAAAATTGTGGCAGCAGTGAGATCATTTGCCGCTAAGAATGCCATCTTTTCTTTTTCCATCTTTTTACCATGTTGCTCGCAAAAATCATGAGCAAAGGCTTTCAACTGTTTTTTAGCGAATGAACGTTCTTTTTTAGAAGCACCACTTGCATATTGTTCACAGAGTACTTCAACTAGTGCAATTTGTTTATCTGCTTCAGGATTGCCGGTGGCTATGACGGTGTTTTTAAATTTCTCCATAAGTTCGTCTTTGGAAGGTAGAGAGCCATTTCTGATTGCATTGCAAAGAGTTGCAAAGGCTTGAATTTCCTCCCTTTGTTGCTGAAAGAAATCCATTATTTTTTTATCACGTATTTTTCTGACTTGGCAACACTTATCAAAGGTTCTACTTTCAGCGATTTTTTTATTTTTGGCTTTTACTTCTCCTCGGTGTTCTCTAATTGAGCGGTAACCTGAAGAGATACCGTGTCCTAGTGTTCCGCCTGCCCATGCGACTATATCACGTCCCCAATCGCAACATTTGTATAGGAAAGCTTCATAGTATTTTTCATATAGAAAATCAATGAGGTTTTTACCGCTTTCACGTTTGGTTTCATCATCATCTTTATTGTAAGCTTCTCCTACGGGTTTCTGTTTTAATGAACCTTGAGCTTTGTTTTTAAGATCATTGAGTTCTGCTGCCTCACCAGGGGTGAGCATGCGGTTTCTTTGTTCAACTTCAAGATATCTTAAGCGTTCGTCAGGCGTGTGAAATTGCTCAACAGTTATTGTAGAAGTATCTTCCTTGAAGGATGAACGATCATGTGCAGTTTCGTGGGCATACGGGTCAGATGCATTACCTTTTGCATGTGATGATATATCCTTTGGCATAGGATCATTTGTAACATAATCCTCTTTTTTCTTTGAAAGTGTTTCTGTTTTTTCTGCCATTTTCTTTCCCCTATGTGTAAGAATTCATTTATTGTTTGTATAATAGCATCATTTTAAGGTTTTGTCTACAATTTTCGCAACTTATGCTTTCAATTTTTTCAAAAATTGACCGATTTTATAATTATACATCATTCCAGCATTGGTAGAAGGCTTGATTAAGCCGAAGAACTTAGGCTTTATTTTGTCGACTTCAATCGGTGCAAAAATTGCCGGATTGGTGGTTAAAGCTTCAAAAGAGCCTTCAGGATCTTTGGTTGCAACTTTGAAATAGTTGGTGATAAGTTTTTCTGCATTAATAGGAAAATGTTTTTTTTCGATGGCTTCAATATAGCGACGAGCATGCTCGGCACGGCGTTTGTGTTCTTCCATAATTTCCTGTTCGATTTTGTGACGCTCAAAGTCAAGAATCCTTTTTTCATATTCGATTTCACATCCTTCAATTTCAAAGAGGATTTCTACATATGAAACGACACTCAATTGCAAATTTTCATCAGTATGTTGTTCGGCAAAGTCAAGTAAATCTTCATCTGAAGCATTAGGCTGAATTTGGGCAATATCCTCTGGAAATGCCTCAAACATGACATCCCAACCTTGTAAAACATCCATGCTTATGAGGTTACCCAGGCTAGGCGTGTATTTCGGATATAAAACTTGTGCTTTAATATGAAAGGCCGGTGTTTCAATGCCATGGGTTTGAGCAATGGCTTTAATGGCATCAACGTAGTTACGATAGGCGGCATAGAGCTTTTGTTCAGATATATCAAGCTGATCGGCAACTTCTTCGTCGGAAGCATTGTCGATAGGAGCCGGTTCGGGCTCATTGAGCATAATACGAGTGTTTTCTTTTTCTTCTTCTATATCAGAAAGTTCGTTTTTTATGAACTGATCAAGCAAGGCGTCGAAATCGTCTTCAGAAGAAGTTGGGTTAGTGCCTTGTGTTTCGTTAACGGTATTGTTTTTTTTGCTCATTTCAATCCTCAATATGTAGTAAGGTTGGAAACTATATTGTTTTTCTTTGGGTTGAATATAATAATTTTATCGGGTTGGTTAGTTTTTGTAACCAAAATATAAAGCAATCCGTTGTCGGCTACAATTTGTTTGATTGAAGAGGATGCGGATTGTCGAAGATTGGTTGTTGATGGCGCAAGAGAATCCTGTCGGATTGTCTTATGATAGAAGAATCCGATTAAAGTCAGGCTGCCGAGAATCAATAAAAATGTAAAAACAAAAACAATTGTTTTTATAAGGCGGAGTTGGTTCATCGGTTTAATTCCTTGCAATTTGAAACTTTAATCTTTATGGTATTGTAAGATAAGTTTATTTATAAAGTATGAAAATTTATGAAAATTGATGTAAATAATACATATTTTTCACCATTAGTTGAAAATGAGCAGGCAGGGTGCAGGCTTGATAAGTTTTTGAGCCAAAATATGCCTGAATTGTCACGTTCTATGGTGCAAAAACTGATTGGTGCCGGCAATGTCAGTCTGGATGAAAATATTATTACCGAAAATGATTTTAAGGTAAGGTACGGTGATAGCTTTTGTGTGCTTGTTCCCGAGGCGGAAGAGGCAGAACCGCAGCCGGAAGATATAAAACTTGATGTTGTATATGAAGATGATGATTTAATTGTGATTAATAAACCCGCGGGAATGACCGTGCATCCGGCTCCCGGTGCAAGAAACGGAACTTTGGTCAACGCTTTGTTGTTTCATTGTAAAGGGAATTTATCCGGTGTCGGCGGAGTAAAAAGACCGGGAATAGTTCACCGAATCGATAAAGAAACGAGCGGTTTATTGGTTGTGGCTAAAAACGATATGGCTCATAAAGGATTGTCAGAACAATTTGTTAAGCATAGTATTGAAAGGACATATTATGCGGTAGTCTATGGTTGTCCGAATCCAATGAGCGGTATGATTGAAGGAAATATTGCACGCAGTCGTTTTGATCGCAAAAAAATGGCATTAGTTGCAAGCGGTGGTAAACATGCTGTTACTCATTATAAAACACTTTGTACCAATAGTGGGGCAGTGAGTTTGGTAAAATGCAACCTCGAAACCGGAAGAACTCATCAAATCAGAGTACATATGTCATCTATCGGGTGTAATTTGGTGGGTGATAAGGTTTATGAAAAATCAGGCAAAACGCAGATAAAGGGTTTGAGTGCGGAAGTAAAAAGTTTTGTTAATGCTTTTCCAAGACAGGCATTACATGCTGCATCGCTCGGATTTGAGCATCCGCGAGATGGACGATGGATGCAGTTTGAGTGCGGATTTCCGCGGGATATGGTCGAAATTTTGGATCGTTGTGAACTGAAAATGCCTTCTACCGAATAAAGTAAAATCATTTTATATATCCTTTCTGTTGCATAAAAAATAACAGGAGGTGTTAAAATGGATGAAGATGTTTTGTGCGGATTGGAAGATTTTTCTCCAGAAGTCAATTTAACCAGATATTTGCAAAACATCAGGCGTTTTCCGATTTTAACACCGGAAGAAGAATATGCTTTGGCCAAAGAATATATTAAAACAAAAGATAAAAGAGTTTCGTATAAGTTAATAACCTCGCATTTGAGGTTGGTGGTTAAAGTGGTGTCAAAGTTTAAGGGATATGGATTGCCGATGTCGGAAATGATATCTGAAGGGAACATAGGGTTGTTGTATGCAATTGATAAATTTGATCCGGATAAGGGGTTTAGGTTTTCAACTTACGCTTTGTGGTGGATTAGGGCTGCAGTACAAAAATATGTTTTAAATTCATGGTCGTTGGTTAAAATCGGTACTACAGCGGCGCAAAAAAAATTGTTTTTTAATTTACGTAAAATGAAAAATCAGCTTAAATTGACAGATGACAGAGAAATGTCGCATGAAATACTGTACACAATAGCAAAAGCTTTAGATGTAAGCGAGCAGGACGTGACAGATATGAATACAAGGCTTAAGTCACATGACGGTTCTCTTAATGTACAACTTGATAGCGAATCTGATGGTAGTGGGGAATTGATGGATTTTATTGCTGATAGCAAGCCTAATCAAGAGGAGGTTATAAGTCGTAACGAAATTATGAGTCAGCGCAAAATTTTGTTTAATGAAGCGTGGAAATGTCTTAATCCGAGAGAAAAAGATATTTTGTTCAAGAGAAGATTGTGTGAAAAAGCAATAACTTTGGAAGATTTGAGTAAATATTATTCTATTTCAAAGGAACGTGTAAGGCAGATTGAACTCAATTCTATACGTAAAATTCGGAATAATATAATGCAATAGTTGAGGTTGTTTTTGAAAAATGAGTGCCAATATTATTGACATAACAATAATGGAGGCAGTTATGGCTGATGAGGAAAAAACAGGCTTAAATCATAGAGGAGAAGTTACAAACGAACTTCGCAAGGCAAGACATGAGGATACGGCATGTATGTATGATGATACAAGCGGTTTGGTGAGTTATTATTTGTTTGAAGATCGTTTACAGACGGCAATAAACTACGAAAGTCATAAAGATGTACGTGTCAAGCGTGATAAAATTGTGGTTTTAGGGATTAATGTCGAAAATCTTAATCTTTTTGAGAATCCAAATGATATTATTCGTGAAGTGGCAGTGCGTATGAAAATTTATTTGCCGTCTAATTATACACTAGCAAGAGGAATTCGCTATACTTTTTGGTTGATGATGCCAAGACTCAATACAAATGAAGAGATTAACTTAGAATTGGCACGGGTACGTACAATTTTTCGGACCCCGCTTAAAAACAATGAACGTCTGGTAACAAGTATGGGAGCCAGTATTTATGATGGTGAGGATATAAGAGCAAAAGGTTTGGTAGAAAAGGCAATTATTGCCTTGCAAAGAGCTCAATCACAGGGTGAAAATAACTTAATGTTTTATAGTGGTAACTAGTCAAATAGACTTTGCCCGCCACGCAAAATTTTTTGAGCCTTTGCTGTGTAAGTCCCGTCGGCTTTATGTATGATCAGCGGTGGCAAAATGCGAGTAGGGGTGTGTATTCCTTTACGGGCAGTTATCAGTACACGCTTGGCATTTTGCCCACTTTTAGAACAGAGCGGAACGATAGTGATTGAACCGCAATGTCCGTAAAGAGTTGATAAAATTTCATCAATTGCCTCAGCTCGATTAATGATATAAATTCGCCCCTGAGCGCGTAAGCACTTGAGTGCAAGTTTTAACCATTCGGTCAAATCAAAGTTTTCAAAATTATGAGCCGTGGCCTTGCTTTTATTGGGGGAAGGCATATCATCGAGTGCATAGGGTGGGTTGGTTATAACATGATCAAAGTTGCCAAACCACGATGTGTCAGCTTTTCTTAAGTCGCAATTGATATATTTCAAATTGTCAAACCCATTGGCTTTTGCGCTCATGTTGGATAGTTTAACAAGTTCGGTCTGAATTTCAAAGCCGCTAATAATGGCATTGGGAAAACGATGTGCCAAACAAAGAGAGATGGCTCCGGTTCCAGAGCCAAGATCTAAAATTTGTTCTCCGGATTTTATTTTTTGTACGGCAGACGACAAAAGTACAGCATCGCTTGAGGCTCGATAACCGTTTGTCGGCTGAAAAATCTTTATCTGTTTATCAAGCAGATAATCATTAGTATATTCCGGCATGGGCAGCTATCCTTATTTGAGCGATTCAATAAGGCTACCGACAATGTTCATGCTTTGAGTTTCGTTAATAGAACTTCCGGGAACATTAAGTTCTTTTTCGCAAGCGGTCAAAATTGACCGAGAAGTTGTCCATGTGCCTGATTGAAATAATGTGCCGGCGGCTTTCATATCATAAACCTTGTTAAACATACAGCTGTTAAGTTGTCCTATTTTGGTTTGCGGGGTTTTGCCTTCGTCGTTTCCAAAAAGTGAACAAGCGGTCAAAGCTATGGCAAAGCTAGTAATGGTAATCTTTTTAAGCATATTTCTCTCCTTTGTTTTTTGGATATTATAAAAATAAAAGATTAAAGTTAGATTAAACAGAATGTAATGGAAAAAAACACTTTTTTGGTGGATTTTTGAATCTCTCCGTGGTATATAGCGGGCAGAAAATTTTTTCTATGTTGAATAACTTAATTAAGGATATGAAATGTCAGAAGTAAAAATGAAAATGATGGATGGTAACGAAGCGGCCGCTTCGGTTGCCCATCGTATGAATGAGGTATGCGTTATTTACCCGATTACTCCATCTTCTCCGATGGGGGAATGGGCTGATGCATGGTCTGCTGCTCAGCAAAAAAATATTTGGGGCGTTGTTCCTGAAGTTCAGGAAATGCAGTCTGAAGCCGGTGCCGCCGGTGCTTGTCATGGTTCTATTCAAGCCGGTGCTTTGACCACGACCTTTACTGCTTCGCAAGGTTTGTTGCTGATGATTCCGAATATGTATAAGATTGCCGGTGAATTGTCTCCGTTTGTTATGCATGTCGCGGCTCGTTCACTGGCCTATCATGCTTTGTCAATTTTCGGAGATCATACAGACGTTATGGGTTGCCGCCAAACAGGTTTTGCAATGCTTGCCTCTAATTCTGTTCAAGAAGCTCATGACATGGCTGCAATTGCTCAAACTTCTACTTTGCGTGCGCGTGTTCCATTTATGCACTTCTTTGACGGTTTCCGCACCTCACACGAAATCAAAAAAATTAAATTGCTTTCTGACGATGATTTGAGAGCTATGCTTAAAGGTGTTGATTATACATTCAACGCTAAGCATGCTCTGCGCCCGGAAGCTCCGGTTGTTCGCGGTACGGCTCAAAATCCGGATGTGTTCTTCCAAGGCAGAGAAGCTTCTAACCCTTATTATAAAAAGGTTGAAGGCATTGTTCAGGAAGAAATGGATAAGTTTGCTAAAATTTCAGGTCGTCAATATCATGTTGTTGACTATCATGGTGCTAATGATGCCGAACAAGTTATTGTAATTATGGGTTCAGGAGCGGAGACAGTTGAAGAGACCATTGATTATTTGAATGCTGAAGGTGCAAAATTAGGCGTTATGAAGGTTCATTTGTATCGTCCGTTCCCGGAAGAATCGTTCTTAAAAGTATTGCCGGCAAGCGTTAAAGTTGTTTCGGTACTTGATAGAACTAAAGAATCGGGTTCTACCGGTGAACCTTTGTACTTGGATGTTGTGGCTACTTTGTCACAGGCCTTTGCTAACGGCAAAATTGCTAATATGCCGAAGATTGTCGGTGGCCGTTACGGGTTGTCTTCAAAAGAATTTACTCCGGGTATGGTCAAAGCTGTTTATGATAACGGTTTTGCGGCTAAGCCGATTAATGGTTTTTCTGTCGGTATTACCGATGATGTTAATAAAACATCTTTGCCGTTTGATGATAGCAGTATTGATACGGAGCCTAAAGATGTTGTTCGTGCCGTATTCTTCGGTTTGGGTGCGGACGGAACTGTTGGCGCAAACAAGAACTCAATTAAGATTATTGCTGAAGATGCCGGAAAATACGGGCAAGGATATTTTGTTTATGATAGCCGTAAATCAGGTTCAATGACAACTTCGCACTTGCGTTTTTCGGATAATCCGATCAAATCGGCATATTTGATTAATAAGGCTGATTTTGTTGCTTGCCACCAGTTCCCGTTTATGAACAAAGTGGATATTTTGAAAATTGCTAAGCAAGGCGCGACTTTCTTGCTGAATGCACCGTACAGTGCTGAAGAAGTTTGGAATCATTTGCCGAAAGAAGTTCAGGAACAAATTATTTCTAAGAAGCTCAAGTTCTATACCATTAATGCTGTCGAAGTTGCTCGCGAAACCGGTATGGGACAACGCATTAATACCATTATGCAAGCCTGCTTCTTTGCAATTTCTAATATTTTGCCGAAAGATGAGGCTATTACTCAAATTAAGAATGCAATTAAGAAGACCTACAGCAAAAAAGGCGATGCCATTGTTCAAAAGAACTTTGCCGCTGTTGATGCTTCTCTGGCTCATTTGCATGAGGTTAAATATCCTGACCATGTTACTTCAACATTCAACCGCCAAGCTCCGGTTCCGGCCAATGCTCCGGAATTCGTAAAGAAGCTGACTGCTGAGTTGATTGCCGACCGTGGTGATCAGTTGCCAGTTTCTGCTTTTGGAGAAGTTGTTGACGGAACATGGCCGACAGGAACAACTCAATATGAGAAACGTTGTATTGCAACCGAAATTCCGGTTTGGGATCCGAGCGTTTGTATCCAATGCGGTAAATGCTCTTTGGTTTGCCCGCACGGTGTTATCAGAATGAAAGTTGCTGATGATGAGCAGTTGAAAAATGCTCCGGCAACTTTGAAGACCGCTGAATATAAGGGTAAAGAATTTGCCGGCAAGAAGTTTATTCTGCAGATTTCGGCAGAAGACTGCACCGGTTGCGGTATTTGTACTTCAGCTTGCCCGGCAAAGAATAAGGAAGACCCGGCAAAGAAAGCTATCAATATGGATCATATTGAAAACCATATTGAAGCCGAAGTTGCAAACTGGAAATTCTTTGAAACTTTGCCTTATGTAAAACGTACCGAAGTTGTTAAAAATATGCCGAAGACCACTCAGATGATTCAACCTTTGTTTGAGTTTTCGGGTGCTTGTGCCGGCTGCGGTGAAACACCTTATGTCAAGTTGTTGACCCAGTTATTCGGTGACAGAATGGTTGTTGCCAATGCTACAGGTTGTTCTTCTATTTATTCCGGCAACCTGCCGACAACTCCTTATGCCAAAGACGAAAAAGGTCATGGTCCGGCGTGGTCAAACTCTTTGTTTGAAGATAATGCCGAGTTCGGTTTGGGCATGAGATTTTCTATCGACCAGCAGACAGCTTTTGCAAAAACTTTGTTGGAAGGTTTGAAAGACAAAGTCGGAGCAGTTGCTGACAAGATTTTGAGTAACCCGCAGTCTAATGATGTTGAGATTGATGCTCAACGCGACAATGTTAAAGAGTTGCGTGCAGCTTTGGCTAAGATTGATACTGAAGAAGCCAAACATTTGGATAAACTGGCTGACTACCTGATTAAGAAATCTTTGTGGATTTTGGGCGGCGACGGCTGGGCCTATGATATCGGCTTCGGCGGTTTGGATCATGCTATTGCTTCAGGCAAGAACATCAATATCTTGGTTATGGATACAGGTGTATATTCTAACACCGGCGGTCAGCAATCAAAGGCTACTCCGATGGGGGCAAGTGCCAAGTTTGCAACCGCAGGTAAAGCTTTACCGAAAAAAGATTTGGGCATGATTGCTATGTCTTACGGTAATGTTTATGTGGCTCAAGTTTCGGCCGGTGCCAATGACATGCAGTTGATTAAGGCAATGAATGAGGCCGAGGCTTATGATGGTCCGTCTTTGATTATTGCTTATTGCCACTGTATTGCTCAAGGATTTAACTTGAACGACGGTTTGGATCACCAAAAAGCCGCTGTTGAGAGCGGAAGCTGGCCGTTGTATCGTTATAATCCGGACAATATTGCCGAAGGTAAAGCTCCGTTGATGCTCGACTCTAAGGCTCCGTCTCGTCCGTTGTCTGACTACTATGGCAATGAGACTCGTTTCCAGATTGTTAATAAGGCAAATCCGGAACGTTATGAGACCTTGCTTAATAAAGCTCAGGAAGGTGCAAAAGAAAAGCGTAACCTGTTAGAGCATATGGCTGAGTATAAGGTTGAGGTTGCAGAGTAGTCTGCAACCTGACCTAAGGTCAAATAAACCCCTCGCTTTGTATAAAGCGAGGGGTTTGGCTTTTAAAGTATTGTTTGGGTAATAATAAATGTCATCGCTCCAAAAGACTTATGCTTTTGGAGCGATGACAGTTGTTTTTAGGATTTAAAAAGTCATTCCTCGCATGGCGCGGTGCGTCTGTGCGTCAAGGAATCTTGGCTTCAGTGCTTTGCACTGCTTCAATATTCTTAAAAAATTTGTAGATCCCTGGACGATTTTGCAGGCAAAATCGAGGGATGACAAATTATTTTTTAGCAAAATCGAGGTTTACAATTGGTTTGAACAAAAGTTAGGGGTGGTTATTAAATATTGACATTTTTGACAAAAAGTGATAGAGTAGAGCAAAATTTATTATTAACATATCTTATTATGGAAGAGTATAAAATTATTGAACGCGATTTGCGTAATGTAGGCAGGACTATCTTGGTTATTGCAATTGTTGTATTGTTTGTTGCATCATTACACGATGCCCGCAATGTGCCGTTAGCACTACAAATTGGTGAGATAGTGGCAGGACCGGTAGGAATTATTGCCTTGGCATTCTTGGGGGTGAGTTGGATGTATGATAGTAAAGAAGATGTGCAATTACCTTTCTTGGACTATAATGTTCCTTTGTTGATCCTCGCCTGTACAGCATTTTCATCGGTATTGTTGTGCAGTTACGAACCTATTCTGGAGATTGTATGTACATATATATCTTTGATTGCTACAACTACAGAGATTGTCCTGATTTTATCGTATTACTATAAAGAATTAGTGAAAAAGAGAGCCGGAAAATGAAGTAGCAGAAAGCACCTTGTCTTGTAAGAGGCAAGGTGCTTTCTGTATTAGAGGAACTATGTTGACATTTTGTCAAAAGATGATATAGTGCAAAAAATTTTATTATTAACGTTATAATATTAATGATTATGGGTAAATTAGAGATTTTTATTAATGATGTACGGTGTGTCGGTGTGATTCTTTATTGTATCGCACTGTTTGTTGGAGCACTGTTAGCATGTATGATGTTTATGGTGCCGATTGAACAATTGGCAAATGGTATGCAAGTGCCGAAGCCTTTGGAAGTTGTGTTGTACATAGACATAGCAGTGCTAGTTCTGTCTTTGTTCTGGGCAATTTGTGACAAGGAAAGAGCTGAAAAGTATTGTCTTCCAATGATGGCAGCGATAGGGTATTGCTGGTGTTTGGGATATTCCGGAGTTGACTGTTGGAGTTGGAATCTTAACATTTGTGTTATTGTTGCTGCAATCCCGCTGTTTGTCGTGCTGATTTGTTATGTCGGTTCGATATGGGTGCGAGATGCATATAGTTACTGACCTTGCCAAACCCCTCGCTTTGTATAAAGCGAGGGGTTTAGCTTTTTAAAATTTGAAGATCGCTTGACCAAAAGACTTACGCTTTTGGAGCGATGACAGTTGTTTTTAGGATTTAAAAAGTCATTCCTCGCATGGCGCGACGCGTCCGTGCGTCAAGGAATCTTGGCTTCAGTGCTTTGCACTGCT